>Ga0115567_10000400_pt1 | contig 42917 bp, 56 predicted proteins | sample COGITO_mtgs_1204_2_FD_88679 | JGI IMG/M metagenome (GOLD analysis project Ga0115567, IMG submission 88679) | Pelagic marine microbial communities from North Sea - COGITO_mtgs_120412 | ecosystem: Environmental > Aquatic > Marine > Epipelagic | place: Germany:Helgoland, sampling site Kabeltonne...
CGAGGAGGTCCATGAGCGCCGCGTGAAAAGCTTCGCCCGGCTGCGCCGCGCATTCTGAAGGAAGCGTGTGAGGCGCGGCGTCGAGCACGACGAGGAGGAACGAGCCGCGCACACGCGCGCGCTCGTCATCCGTGCGCATTGGCCGCGCCAGGGCGCGGAGCGCTGCGAGCGTGCGCTGCGCGCCATCGGCATTACAACGGTCGAGCACCAGCACCAGCGGCATCTGCCAGCACCACATGCCCACGCCGGAGCGCGCGCCATGCCGCTCTGATCAGCACCGGCTCTCCGCACTCTCCGCGCCACCGGATGCCCATCGAGATCTACATCGGAGGCCCTCGTCCTGCCAGGACGAGGGTGACTGCCGAGCCTGGGCAGCTGGGGTGGGCCGCACCGCGGTCGGAGTCAGCTCGAAGGTGCCGGCGTTGAGGGTGAAGCGGCAACGGTTGAATAATGTTCGGTCATCTCTCTCTCGCTCCACAATCTGCACCGGCGCGTGCCCTCCATTCACAACGCGCGCCCTTGCGCAGGGCGACCTGCACTACTCTATTGTGGAACGGGCAGCAATCGGATGCGAATGGCAGTGGTGTAGGACCTGAGCGAGCAGCTGACCGGAAAGCTCTGGGCAAACAAGGTGGTGTTCTTCGGCGGAGATCTCTCGGTAGTGAGCATCTCCTTGCCAACGACCCCACCACGGCCGTTCTGAGTCCACAGCTGAGGCACAACAACACTCTGTCAGGCGCGATCGATGCATCGATGCCACAATTGTGCCCGCAGGGTCGTCCGCTCGGCACCATCGGCGCCCGGAATACTCGGGGGGTGAGACTGCTGACGAATGGTGCACACATGGGAGGGGTCTTTGCCACCTGCGTCCATCGTCGCCTCTTGCTCCAGACCGTCACTGCCCGCGCGCGCATCGTCTAATTCGAGCAGGCAATTCTCCCCATTGTCATCGACCAGTCCTGCACCAGGTGGAGCTCCTTCCAGTGGCAAATTGGTGCCATGGACAGCAGCGATAAGCAGAAAAATCGCGACGAGCAAGAGCCTTCTAGAAACGGGCATCGAAAAACAGGGCACGCTCAAATCCTCGCACCGCTAGTAAACTACGGCACGCATCGTAGCACCTGCGGGTGCTCCCTCCGCATCTGAGACTGTCTCAGTCAGATGCACAAAGCCAGATCTCTCGTCAACTCTTTGATTCGGGGCTTTGCGGAATGATGACATTTAGGAGCTGGTTGCCACGCAGCCAGGAGGGGAGCGACGATTCCAGCGCAGAACGGTGGACTTTCAAGAAGCGAGGGGCTTCAATTGGTACACGCTCACTGAGCAGGCGGGAAGCTGCGCCGGCAACCCAAGAGTACCGAGCGAGCGGGAGCAGGACGCGTGACGCGTATTCGGCTCCTCAACACCGCGGGAAGGCTGGGGCAAGATGTCGCGGGGAGGATCTGCCCTGATGGGCAAGCGGGCGCTTATCACGCAAGTCAAGCACATCACCAATCGGTGAGGAAACTGTCATGCCCCCTCTGCTCGCGCGTAGCGCCCCACTGTTCTTTCTCGGCGTTCATGTTGAGTTCGTGCCCTTCGTGTCGCAGCGAGGGATTCATTGTGGACCCCTTCTGGGGGAGCGGCGGGACGCCACAGCCCGTCCAGCAGTTCTCTGCCGAGATTGAACAGGGTGGGAGGGAACGACTACGCCTGGCACTTGGTCTCAGCGTGCAGCACCTTATGGGCGATGATGTGCTCGAGGAAGAGCTGGAAGAGGTGGGGCACGGCCTGTTTGCCTCAGCAGCAACAACCGTGGCACTCGTCGTCAAGAATCGGTGCCAAAACGAGAACCTCGCGCGTGATTTGGCGAACTTGGGGATTCCCGCGGACTGTGCAGGGGACATCGTGCATGCGGCAGCGCGGGCTCAAGAGCGAGTGGATCAGCTATCGGCTGGGCCAGGTCCGCGGTTCCCATCGGTGGCAGACGTACGTTGGAGGGTTGACGTCACAATATCAACTACGGCTCTCTCTAGAGTGCTGAAGCCTTCGGTGCAGTTGCAGCTCGAGCTCAGTGACGGTGAACTTGAGCGTTTCGAGATGACGGCCGAGCAGCTTCAAGACTTGCGCTATGACGTCGCAAGGTGTGCCCACACTTCCCAAGCCCCCCTCCACCCAACGCCAGGCCGCGGTAGCAGCGCGGCTGCGATGGCTGAGACTACCTGTGGTCACAGGGCGCTCAAGGAGATGCAGGACCTCGAGGAGTCCCAGGCGGTGCGGCTCGCCGCAGGCCAGCCGCACCCAGCTGCCCGTGCCACCCCGAGCAAGACCGCACCTACTCCGACCGCCTCTCCAGCAGCCGCCCCGCCCCGCGTGATACCCGCTTCAGCAGCATCTGCTGCTGCTACCGCCGCTCCAGCGGCGGCGGCAGCAGCCGCTCCGCCCTCAGACCTGCCTAGCTTCTAGCAGCGGGAAGGGCAAGGATTGGGGAAGGCCCGGGGGCGGGAAGGCCGCAGGCCTCAGCAGCATCTTGGAATGTCAGGATACGCAAAGTACGCAAACACGCATGAAGCAGGCGCGAGAGAAAATGCAGCGAGCGGTGTCTCATAGTGTGTACACGCACTCGCCTGACAGCGCGCTGCCTGCCTACTACTTTGGGAGGTACGACTTGAAGAGCTCCAGGTCCTCCTGCGAAGTGAGCACACCGCGCGGCATATACTGCAGCCCAAGCTTCCCAGCCGCCTCTTGCAAAATGCGCTGCCGCTCCTGCTCGATGAGTTGCCGAAGCGCCGCTGCGCGGCGCCCCTCCTCCTCCTGATCCTGCAGCTCCGCCGCCTTCTCTGCCTCGTACATCTGCCGGCGCTCCTCCAGCAGCCGCTCCACCTCGCGCTTGTGCTCTTGCACCTTCAGGCGACGCTTCTGCGCGTTCATCTGCTCGATGCGATGGTCCTCGGCAAACTTTTCTAGCATGCGCTTGCGGAACTCTTGCTCCTCCTCCTCTTGTTGTTTGAGCTTCTCCATCTTCAACCGCTTCTGGTACTCGTTTGCCGCCATCATCTCCATGCGATCGCGCAGGCGCTTCTCGAGCGCGGCACGGTCTTCCAGCACCTTGCGCTCCTCTGCCTCTTGGTTTGCCAGCTCGATCTGCAGCTCGAGCATCTCCTCCTCCTCGGCATTCTTGCGAAGAATGTCCTTCGAGATCTTGTTGAAGATCCTGTCCTTCTCCGCGTCAACCTCAGCCTTGGCCGCAGCGAAGGCTCCCTCACGTGCACGCACACCCTCGGCATAACGCAAAATCTCCGCGTCCTCGTCTTCCTGCCGCTGCTTTTCGGCATCCTTGAGCCGCTCATTCTCCTCGAGGTAGTTCCGCACGTACTCAATCGTCTCCTTGCGCTTCGCCATCTTGGCGAGAGCCTCCTGCTTCTCCTCCTCCATGATCTTGGCGATGATCTCATCCACCATCGCCTTTTCCTTGATGAACTCCGCGTACGCGGCTGCCTTGGCCTCATCCTGTTCTGCCATCTGCTCCTTGAGGATCTGCTTCGCCGCAAGCGCTTCTGTCCGCCGCTGCCCCTCCTTGGCCGCCTCCGCCTTCATCTCCCGCAGGCGCGCCGCTTCCATCTGAAGATCCACAATTGCTTCGCGCTCCCGCTCCTGTTCTTGCATGACAACCTTCTCCTGTAGCTGCAGGCGCCTTTCCTGGTTCATATACGCGGCCCGCAGCTTTTGCTCAAGCTCGCGCAGCTCCGGCGCCTCCGCGCGCACTTTTTCGATCACCTTCTCCTCGCGCAACTTTTCGTTCTTGCGACGCTCTAGTTCTTGGACGAGCCCCATCTCTCTGGCTGCCAGTTCGCGCTGCCGCTCCACGAGCGCCGCTTGTTTGATGCGCATTTCGATCTCTTTCTCCTGAGCCTGCTCTGCCTGGAGACGCGCGCGCCGCTTGTTCATCACACGCTCATCCTGTTCTGCGCTCCCCTGCCAGATTTTGTCCCGCGTGATCTTGGCCTCAAATGCCGACCTCTTGACGTCCTCGTTGAAGGACTGAACCTGCTTGCGCTCATAATTCAACCGAGCCGCCATGTTTGCAGAATGAGTTCTTCGCACACACGTTGCCGGCCCGGCGCCTCGTACAAATCAGCTGCTGGGTGCAGTCACAGCGGAGCTGCACAGCCGATCTGCGTGCGTGTAACCCTCTCGCTCACGACAGCGGCAGAGGACGATGTGCGCCGCGCTGCTGTGCCCAAGCGCTCCAACGGATTGGCGGGACGATATTCAGCCAACCACGACCGGTTCAAATATCCACTTTTGAAAAGTTGACATGAACAGGAATTGCAAACGGCCTTGTTGTGTCGGGTGCAGAACGCAACCAGGCGAGCGCCAGGGCGCCGGCGGAAGTGCGATTACGATGTCGTACCCGCACACAGAAATGAAAGATATAGTCGGACACGAGGTGAAGCAGGGGGCTAAGAAAGATGCGGGCAGCGTGGTTAAACTGCATATTGAGCTCTCGCCGCCGTCGACGCCGCCGACCCTCCTATCGCTGCTCGAAACGTTCTCATCGCTCCGTTCAGACAATGCCGGACCAGGTAGAGATCGCAGAGTTATCCGGTGCATTGGATGATAGTTCTTGCCAGCCTGCGACCCCCCGTCCTGGCCTCCCGCTTGGCCCTCCCACTCGCTGTCAAGCTGTACTCGGGCTGCTTGTACCTCGTCCAACGCTGCGAGGTGATGAACACAACCCTCTCCACAGGACCCACTCCAGAGGAACTGCTGGCGGAGCTGAAGAAGGAGTCGGTGCGCGCGCGGGGCGCGAAGCGGCGGCCAGCGGCGGCTGGTCTGCGGCAGGCTCAGAAGGAGCTGCGCGGCGAGCTCAAGACCCTATCGTACAGTGGGCAAATGCGATCACTGCGGGGGAAGGGGCCCTCACCCGCGGCGCAGCGGTCGCAGACAACATCAGGTTTTATCAAAGAGGTCGAGTCGCGCTTGCCTGCAGGTGTCGATTTGGACCACGTGACAGCGCACAGCCACATTGGGCTATACGACTCGTCTTCAGGAGGCGAGAACGAAGCTCCGAAGGATTGCACCGCCGGAGGGGAGCATGCTCCGCCCGCGAGCAGCGATACGCCAAGCCTACTTGGAGATGAGGAATCAACTCGTCCCGGAGCCGAGGAGCCTCGTCAGTTGCCCGCACGACGCAGCCAATCTCTATCGCGGTTGGCCCAGCGCCGCAGTCCGAGGCGGCGGCGGAGCGCTGCAGACAAGGAGGTGCAGAAGCAGGAGAATGGCGCGGGCAAGACGGGTGGATCTGTGCTGATAGACGCGATGAAATTGGCGGAACACCTGCTGGTGGGTGACACGGCGGCGAATCGGCTGGAACGCGCAGTGTACGGCGGGTCCGAGGCTCTGACGTTTCCCGCTGTAAAGCCGCGGGGGAGCCGGGGAGACCAAGCTGCGGAACTACCGCTTGGCGATAATGTACCTGGCAAAGCTGGGCGTGGGTTGCCTCGCGCGGGGGCAGTGGACTGGGAGACGCACGCACAGGCGCGGGCGGTGAGCGTGGCGGCGATGGAGCACGTCGTGGCCCGGCACCACAAGTTGAAGCAGCGCTGCGCGCAGCTCCAGCGTGAGCTGGCTGCCGAGCGTGCGCAGGTCGCCGAGGTAGAAACACGCGCAGAGGAGGCGCGGGGCAGAGAAGAGGCCAAGGCGGCGGCGTTGGCTGTGAAGGCCAAGGAGCTCAAGCGGGTGGAAGGGGTCCTGCAGCAGGAGCGGCTCACGAGCGGGACGCTCGTGGCCAAGCTCAAGGACGGCTTTCATGCGCTGGAGCGGCGGGCACAGGGGCTCCAGGAGGCGCGTGATGCATTGACAGTCAGGGCTCAGGAGGCGGAGGCAGCGCTGCGCAAAGCGAATGATCAAGTGTCGAGCCTGCGACGGGAAGCGCAGGATCGAGCTGGGCGAGAGCAGGATAGAGCGGCCCGCGAACAGGCACTGCGGAGCGAGAGCACTCGACTGGCGTTACGGGTGGAGAAGCTTGAACGCGCGGTAGAAGTCACAGCGGAGGAAGAGGGTGAGCGGGGGCTGCAGGAGGCGGCGACAGCAGCAGAGCAGGGGCGCACGGCACTGGGGCAGCACGCGCGGCTGGAGGCGCAGGTGCAAGAACTCGAGGCGAAAGGTGCGGCGGAGGCAGCGCGGGCAGCTTCCCTCACTCAGGAGCTCAGCAAGGCGCAGGAGCGGCTGTTGCACGCTGAGGAGCGAGAGCGGACGCTCGAGGCGGACTTGGACCTCAGAAGCCAGGCGGGCGCGGCGGCTTTGTCCTCCAACGACGCGGCGCTCCGGGCGGACCTCCGTGCTGCCAAAGCAAAAGTCAAGTGGTCGTGGCTCATCATGAACAGCATTTTGCTAGCGCGTGATTTGTTTCAGCGCAATACTGATGTGGCAACTTCTACCGACGACGGCGGGACATGCGACGCCAGCGTGATGACCGCGCAAACTGCAGACGGTGCGGACTTCGGGCGCTTCTGGGCAGAGCGGTGTTTCCATGCAGCACGCTTAGATCCAACAGACGATAGATTCAGTGGCTCCAGTGAAGTCCTGGCACCTGAGCTGCCTCAGCAGTTGTCGGCTCCCGGAAAACTGCTGTCGCTGGAAGCACTGGCAGCGACCTTGTCACGGGTGTACACGAGCAAGGCGCTGCTGGATGCGGCCGACGACCGGGCAGGCGCACCACGGCAATCGCTGCCGGAGTTTCTTGTCACGCACTTTGCGGAGGCGACTGGCGCGGCCCTCCCAGCCGCTGCTGGTGTCACGAACCTTATCGCCAGTGTGACCATGCACGTGCGGCGGGCAGTGGGCGCACAGCAACATGCGGAGATTACCCCAAACGGGATTGGTACGATCGCGGCGTTGGGGCAGGAGGAGAGGGCACAGCTGCTGGCGGTGCTGCCACGCCTGACGGTCTTTGCCCGCTTTCTCGGGGTCTCAGACGCGGCAGGACCGCCGCTCCCGCGGGAGGCGCTGGACGTGTTCCTCTACTGCCTCGTCCGGTTCGCCCCGCGCCTTCCTGCTCCGCGTGTGGGTGTGCGCCCCTTGGCTCAGCTCAGGCTTGACGCATTGCACGGGTCAGGGTGACCAAGGGGCAGTGCCCGCTTCTGCCGCTGCGGGCGGAGAAGGTAAGTGCGCCGAGTAGCGCGGTGCTGGAGGCGATCGAGGCGTCGTTAGAGCAGATGAAGGCGCACGAGCGCCTCGCCCTCAAGTTCCGCTTCCAGCAGAACGTCACAGGCGGCAAGGCGAGCGTGGACCTCGATAGCGCGCTCGCCTGGCTCCTCCAGCAGTGGTCCGCGGGAGTGCAGGAGAAGCTGGAGCACCGCCTCGCTGCGCTGTTCTCGTCAGCCATCGAGGAGCCCGCCGCTGGTGAGGCCCCTGACAGGTCCCTGACGCCAGAGGACCCTGACTCCAGCGGCTCTCTCGACCTTGCCCGCTTACGGAACATTGTACTCAAGCTCAAGAACGACCAGCACAGCCTGCCCTCCCTGCGACGTCTGCACCGCATCTTTGGTCGCCTGGCCCTCGTCCCGCGCCTCGATGCGCGCGTCTTCGTGGATATGGCTCGGACAGAGGGGCTAGTTGCCTTGGCTCCTGGCAGTGTGGACGGCTGGAATATATCGTCTCGGGACACAGCAGGGCCCAGTAGTCCTCCGCACGTACTCCGTGCCGCTGAGGCCAAGTGGAGCGAGCTGGAGCCACAGGTGCACGCCCGCCATGGGGTTTTCTTGAAGCGTAAGCGAAGCTTGCACTGGCTCACGCCGCGCTGGGCAGGTTTTGGCATTAGATTGACCTTGCGAAACTGCGGGTGCAGGTGCTGGCACTCGCGGCGCGGCAACGCTGGGGCGACGCCAAGGTATCGTCGCTGGCAGTGGCGAATCAGGAAGCAGAGGCTGAGGCGATTCTAGAAGATGCAGAGACGACCCGCTGGCTCCTCGCAAGGGCCAGGGCTGGGGCTGGGGCAGAGGCGAGGGGGTGGGGAGAGAGAGGCAGACACGCTTACGCCCCCGAGGTGGCGTCGACTGCCTGCCTCTGCCTTGACGACCTCTCCACGCGCCTTGCGCGCCTCAAGCCTCAGCTCACCGAGCGGGACATCAGCGTTGGCGATGGGCATGCAGCTGTATCGGCTCTTTCGGGAGATTCCGCGCGCCTGATACCCGACGGCGTGGAGTGGGCGGCTGACGACGACGGCGAAGAGGCCGATGTTTTAGCGGCAGGCAGGCGGGGCGTATCACGGGGGAAAAGGGAGAGTGGCGAGGACGCGACCGGCGAAGACAAGGACAGCGGTGAAGCACACCCTCTCGCGGCGCGCAGCCATGTTGACGGAGACGGAGACGGGGACGGAGACCTGTCTAGCTTCTGGGCCTCCTCCGACGAAGAGGAGGGGGAGGGGTTCCCCGGTGCCCTGGAATAGGCATATGCGACGCACGCCTGGGCGGCGAGTACGGGCCGGATAGCAGGGCGTGAGCTGCCGCGGGGATGCAGGTAGGCATACAGCGCGGGACTCGGAGTGGTGCGACGGGGGTGCTTGATGGCACTCTCACAGAGTGCTGTCACAGGGCTGCACGGGTCAGGTCTTACGGAATCCGAGGCACGAGAGACTAGAATGAGTGCTGTAGATGCAAATGTGTTCTGTAAAACGATTCAAGCGCACACGACACCCCCCAATCTCACAGCGCACACAAGGGCACGCACACGATACTGGAGCACTGCAGATGAAGAGTGAACTTTCTTTGACCGCAGTAACAAAAGGTCTAGCTCTGAGTTGACAAGGGGAAAGAATTACACGTACGCAATGTGATTGCGGTGAAATCCGCACACACATGATCAGCTTTAGTCGCCCGCTTCGGCATCGGCGGCATGGGTAAAGTCTTTCAGGTAGTGCGCGAGCCGGTAGTCTTGAACGTCGCGCCTCGCGGAGCGGCAGATGGCGAATGCGTCGCCGAACACGCGGCAACCCGCGAGCCGGCTCGCCTCAGGGTTCAGCACGCTGTCGTCCTCTCCGCTCACCCGCCGCAGCAGCAGAAAGATGGCGCGCAGCTCGCGCCCGCGCCCGCGAAACAGCGGGCGCAGAACACGCACGCGCGAGCTTAGCCGTGGCTTCAGCACCGCGCGTAACTCGCGCGGAGACGCCGCCCACACGGAGCTCTCAAAGACCTCGCCCGTCGTCTCGAGGTGCAGCATGCGCACAACTGGGCCCTTCACCTTACAACACGCAAGGAAGTGGTCGGTATTGATCGTGAGCTCCTCCAGCTCATCGTTTTCCAGGTCTGCCCATGTGTCCTCCCACGTCGCTGCTTCTCGACCCTTGTCCATCGCATCGAATGCCGCGTGCCCGGCTCGCGACCTGCGCTCGTAGACAAGTTCCGACACGTTCACGTCATCCCAGGAGTCTTTATGCTGCGTCAGCGACACTCCGCGAGCAGCGGGCTTTGCTAGCGAGTCGTTCGCCTCAAGCGACCCCTGCATCATGCCTCCGCTGACCCAGTGACTTGAGTCCGACCCACGGTAGAAGTCGCGTAGGCGCTCCTCCATCTCCCACGATTCGAGCGGCGCCCTGCTAGCCATCTCCAGTGGCTTGCGCAGATTCTCCGACGCGTGAGATAGCCCCGCCCGTACTGCCTCTGAGTTAAGTAGGTGGGAGCGCCCACCTAGTGTTGCCTGCACCGCCACTGCCTGTGCCTCCGCCTGTGCCGCTCCCGGCATGATCGGCTCCAAGCGTCCCTGTCCTCGTGCTCCGAGCCCGGTCCCCGGCGTCCACCCCCACACACGCACAAGCATCTGGAACCCCACATTGGTGTCGTTTAGCGGCCCATCAGCTGTCACTTCCTCCTCGGCCTCCTCGGCCTCCTGACCCTTCTCCCCCACTTCATCCTTCCCTGTTTCCGCCACTTCATGCAGGATCTTGTGACACGCTTGTTCCACCATGCCCATCGACCACGTCACCACCGATGGCAGCGAGCGATCGAGGTGCCATGTCAACGGATTTTGGCGCGGCACCATCCCCACGGGATCTGGACTTGGGGGAGGGGGCTCCGCCGGTATCCCATCAGTGCTCTTCGGCCGCAACATGTTTAAGATGAAGTCAGCTATGGTTGCGAGCTACCGAGGCGCCAAATCCGCCCGACCTGGCAACTGATCCTAGGGGTTCTGGCTTCCCAACTCACTACTGCCTTCTTGATTGAGGAGAGGCTGGGAAAATCCAGCAACCCGAGGCGGGCCTGTATCGGAGTCTGTCGCAATCAGGTGTCGCGCAAAGACGGTGTTCTGGCGTCGCGGTAGTGTTTGTGGGATCTGCTATTTAGAAGGGCCTGTGGGTGGTAGTCGGACACGCCCACAGTACTTGGGTTGGGAACGCTGAGGAAAGAGGTCTTGCATGGCAGAGCTCTTGCCCGAGGTCTCCCCACTGGAGATTCTTGAGCAGCGACAGCTGGTCGAGCGCCTTCAGACAGATCATGTCTCAGATAAGGTGCGACCCAAAGGCACCTGTCGCGCGCAAGTCCCAGTATCGCCCCGCTTCTGCAGCTGTCCTGGCTCATTCGATCTCTCGCTCCCTCACCGTCCCTCCGCGTCACACTGCCACGCACAGACTCGCTCACACAAATCGAAAACCATGCGTGGTGATCTCTTCTACAATAAATCCTGCTGTAGGCACCCCCAAACGCACAGTGGCTGATGCCTCAGGAGTTTGAAGCAGAGCGCCGGGCAGGTCGCTCTTCATGAGATGTCGCAGCTTCCCAAGGACCGGGTGCCTCCCAGAGCCCCCCTCACAGCAGTGTCATCCAACGCGAGGCAGCAATTTTCCATAGCACCCGTCTTGCAGCTCGCAGGAAGGGTTGTATGCTGACCAGGGTGGGGGCCAGAGTGTGTACGAGCGGCGGCTGAACGTTTTTTTTCGGGCGCGGCCGGAAAGTGTGCGCGCCCGACTCAAGGGCGCAGAGGCCGTGCGGCAGCAGCAGCTAGATGCGGCAACTCGCAAGTTCGAAGCGGTACACCGGCATCCCGCGAGCCCCGTATGTCAGGCGGGGAACCAGCGCGGGCCAGAGCTGACGGCAACGGGGCCACCCGATGTTTTCAGATGAAGACGCACGTAGAGGGGCGACGGGACGAGCGGCGGGAGTCACTCGCGCAACTGGAGGAGGCGGGGCGGCGACTGGTGGATCCCATCTGGAAGGGCTTCGGCGAAGGGGAACGCGTGCAGGTGGTGGGTCTGTCCAAGGCCCCCGACTTCAACGGGCGCGCCGCGACCGTGCTGCGCTTCGATGGTGAGCGCTTCGCCGTTCGAATCGATGGAGCGCCGCGCGCAGTGCGAATCAAGCCAGAGAATCTCGAGCCGCTCTCTTCTGGCGGCGCGCACCGCTCTGCAGCCGCCGCCCAGGCCGCCGCCGCCTTCACGGGGCGCGTCCTCGAGCGCGCCTGACTCCTCGAGCGCGTCTCGACACGCGTCCCACCAAGACGACACCGTCTTCATGCGCAGTGCGGTGCTGACGTCACTCGGGTGTCTGAGCGCGGGGCCAAAAGGATCCTTCAGATCGCAAAAAGCGAAAAGTCGACGAGGCCTGTACTGAAACTCTTGTAAAACAAAAACACCCAGCTGTGATGAGCCCGATGAGGATGCCACGTGCCGCACGCAAGCGCTCACCAGAGGCGAACACGATGCGTGCGTTCGACGGTCACGTCCCACTCCATTTGGGTCCCGACCGGAAGTCTGCAAGCAGCCTGGGGGTTTAGTCTCTTTTCATTTCCCAATCTTAACGCGGCAGACAGCGAGCGACCATGAGAGCACACAATGATAGCTTTTGCCCGAGAAACACGCATGTCTTCGTGCTCGCCAGTCGAAAGGCCTTGTGCAATCAAGCACGTTGCAGAGGCAGTGCTGTGGCCGGGCTTGGGGCGTCACAATTCTCGGAGCAGAGAAAGGCGCACGGTCGATCTTTTCGCGCCGCAAAGTGCACGCAGCATCATCTCACGGCTCCATCTTTTGATATCTTGCCCATCAATTCCTACGATCATGTCTCCCGGCTGTACAGAACCGCGAGCCGCGAGCGAAGAGCCAGCCGGAACCTGCAGCACTACACCGACACCACGCTCGACTTCATAGCCCAGCTGAACCTCGACTGTGTATTGTGGACGTTTTGTAGACTCCCCTGGTTTCTGCCAACCCTTCTGAGGCGACCAGTCCTCACCAACGACACTGGCGCCCGAGAGAGCCGCGAGTCCCATTTGCATTGGTGACAACGCGCCATGCCGTGCAGAACCCTCTGCGGCGTGGCAGTGAGGCAACCAGAGAGTATGGTCAGTGAAACCGCAGATTTCATCAAGCGGGTTGAAGATTTTCCTGTTTGATGTCTGCGGTATGTGATGCTGCGGAGCGACGTGAGCGTAACGGTGCTTTCCATTCCCTCCAACTTGCGGTGTGGCATCTGCAGGCAGGGTCCGTGAGAACACTTTCTCGAGCGTGAATGATTCGAGCCTTGCTCCCCGGGCGACGTGCATGTCACGATCAGTCATGTCGGAATGCTGGCGCCAACGCGATCGCACTTTCGAAGTTCGCAAAATATCGCTGTTTTTATTTTTAAAAATACAACTATCAGCCGCTTTACAAAGACAAGTTTTTCCGCGGATCGAAAGAGTCCTCCCGGCAGGAATGCAAGCAGTGGGCGTGCCACACCGATAGACAGCTCTGGATCACGTTGGGGCAGAACTCCTTTTGGGTCATTCCGTCTGGCGCTTTCTTGCTCAGTGCTGCGCTTGACTGCAGCGTGATGAAGTCCAGAAGAATGGTGCGCAATTCCCATCCTGAACCCAAACCCAAACCCCCACTCTTTGGCGGTTCAGCTCGCTCTGGTCCGATATTGTCGTCCCCCTCCGTGCACTGGTCGCTGCCTTGACTATTGTGCGCGGTCTGTTTCGAGCCCCTTGTTTGCGTGCCTACGGGGCTGCACGGTGTGAGCGTCCACACCACGCCCCACGTTTCTTTACGTGCAGGACTACGACGAGATATCACGCAAGTCTGTTGGCTGCTGCCAGGGATCTACATTTCTTCGATTGCCAGGCTCGCATATGAAGCTATCACGGGTAGGCCCTTTTCCCTGGCCACTTTTCCCGAGGTCCAGCATCGAACGGAGAAACGACAACACTTGGCACCCGCTAGGAAGCAAGTGTTGTCGTTTCGCCAAATGTCCAGACACTACAGGATGTGGCACCCCTGTGGCGTGTATACGGGGAATTGACATTTGTTGGTCGTGCACGCAGGAACCAGCAATGGGATCGGACAAGAGGGGTGGGCAGCAGTCTGCATCGGCAGAATTGGGCCATGTAATGCGTCGGCACGCGGGCAGCGTCGACCGGAAGCAATTTACGTACTGGTCACCGGCCCACGAAGGGCTACCCTTGGGGGGTTTGAGACCTGGCGAGGATGATAACTCGAGATCAGGCCCCTTTTTCGGGGCCGCAGAGGTGGGATGGTCGGCCCACGACAAGGGACTTCTGGCGGGATGGCGGGCCCACGATAGGGATCTTCTGGCGCCGTTGGAGGTGGCGCACCGAGGACGGTCTTGGCCAGAGAACGAGCCATGGCTGTTCGCCTCCCGCCCAAGTATTTCCGCAGGTCAAGGAGACTCGCCACCGCGCCGCACGTGGCAGGGACTGTCGCACAGCGAGGGAAAGGGGTACTTGGAGCGGCAACGGTATGTCGAAACTGCCAGGGAGGTGCGATGGCAGGACCCAATGCAGGAAATCCGACGCTGGGCCCGGGAGCTGGACCACTACAGGCATAGAGGCCCTACCCTAGCGGGGCGCTTGATAGTTCCTACTTGAAGTCCACATAGGTGCTTGATTTGAGTGTGGCACCTTACTCTGGCTCGGCACATCGCAGGAGCAACGCGAGTGTCACGTGGCATGCGAGTACAAGTGAAGACAAGTTTGGGCGATTGCGCGGGTTTCGGGGTGAAAGATGGGGTGAGGGCGAGGCGCCGACATGGCCGGGTGGGCAGCTGGCGGCGGAAGGGGCGGAATCAGGAGGGCTAGATGTGGAGGAGGCTGCAGGACTCGGGTTGGTGGTGAGCTACTCCACGACGGGGCTGGGGCTTGTTGTGGAGGGGACGGTGCCGGGGCTAGAGGCCGCGGAGTCATCCCTAAAGCCTGGGGACCAAATAGTGGAGATTGACGGCTTCAAGATCGCCGGATGGCCCACGGGCGCGGTCCGCCTCGCGCTCATGGGGCGCGCAGGCACGCACGTGCGCCTCGGAGTCGCGCACCCATGCGCCTTGGTGGGAGCCGTCGACATGGGCCTCCGCCAAGTCGTCCTTGCCCGCCGCCATCTGCGGCCGAAGCGGGCGTCGCCTGCAACGGCTGCTCCGGGGGACCACCCGACGTCTGTCGACGCCCACCTAGACTGGTACGGGCAGCTAGAGCCTCCCGACCTGGGGCCGCGGGCGTCTTTTGCGGCAGCTGGACTTGGCGAGGGCGAGTGGTTGCGGCGGAGCACGCAGCTGGACCGTCTGAGCAGAAGCGGTGAAGTGCCGCGGGATGAGATGGAGGGGCGGCTAAACGAGCGGGGTTCAGACTCGGAGGAGGAGGGCGATGGCTCGGTGCTCGGCGAAGGCCGCGGGAGAGCGGCAGTGGCTACCGCGTCTGCGCGTGGTGACGTCGTGATGGTTGGCCACTCGCCAAGTTGCAGCGCAGAGGCGGATCCCGCGTTTTGGTGGGAGGATGGAGCGGCTGCGGGATCCGCTCTGGCGGAGCATGGACTGTTCCTGCCCGGCGAAAGGCTTGTGCCGGGCGACGTGCCGCACAGGGAGGGGTCTGGGATCGCAGACTCGGGGCGGGCGGTCTCACTCCTTGGCGGTTGGGGTCGAGCGGTCAGAACCTGCGCCCTTGTGCTTTCGCTTTGACGGCAGCGCCCCTCGTCGGTAGCGCACTAAGGCTGCGCGCTTTGTGACTGAGCAAGGAACCGAGCAGTCGCTGATGTTCTGAACCAAGTCCTAAATCGGTTTCGGTGCCAGCGGAAGATTGACGCGGGGTCCTGGTCGCAGGAAGGACAACTGGCCCGTGAGGGCGAACCGGGGGCAGCGGGACAAAGAGCGTGGGGAGAGCGGCGTGTGTTGTGCGAAGTGGCGTGCCGAGAGGCAGCGTGGGCCGAGCAGCTGGACGAGGCAGGGGTGTCGGCGCAGGCGGAGTGGGGGTACCCAAAGCGGCTGCCTGAGGGAGGATACACCTTCCTCAGCACCCTGAGGCTGAACGCGCGGGTGGTGGTGGTAGAGCTGAGAGAAGGTGCGACAGACGTCGGCGCTTGCGGGGCGATCGCCGAGGCAGCGCTGCGAGTGGGCGCTGCGGCGCTGGTGCTGGTCGCGACAGCGGATGTGACAGAGCTGGACGAAGACCTCGAGCGAACGCTCCGCGGGCAGGGCATGAGCGCCGCCGCCATGAGTGAGGCTCTGCCGGCGCACGTCGGCATACCCGTGGCCTTCGTCGCCCGCGCAGCGCTGGGTGCGCTTGAGAAGTGCCGCGCCGCCCGAATCGTCCTTCGAACGCGTCCTCGCTCCGCGCGTCTCCTCTCTGCTGAGGCTGGCGCAGGGCCCAGCGCACGCGAGGCGCTGCAGGAACCACCTCGTGGCAGCAGTGCCCTACTTGCTCAGCAGAGGGGAAGTGGAGGGGCACTTCCACCACTGCCCCGAGATGATACGTTGGGCGTGAACGCAGCAGCGGGTGTTTCGTCACCTTGGATATGAAGCAGGGAGCCTCCCGTTTGTCGGCAGCATGGTGCTCGCTGACTGAGGGCGCATGCACTACTTGCTGGCATGTGCGCACACACCAGGCCGGGTACAGGTGCTCGTTGGCAATTCTTCAACTGCACCACTCACGCTCCCAGAACAGGGCGGATTCAATGTTGATCACTTTAGTAAACACCGACACTAGCCGTGTCACCACGTGTGACCAGCTCAGAACGCGCTTTTCCCCTGAGCACCCCCATCTCTCATACGTCACTGTGAGAGACCCGTCCTTCCGCCTGGACCCGGCGATCACCTCCTGATTCTTGATTTATGCGACTCAGAAAAAGAGAAGCCCTACCAGTCGGAGCTTGCGATCGCAGCCCGGTCGTCCGCACAGGCCCGTGGTGCGCCGCTGCAAGGCCCGCTGGAGGGTGGCCCAGATGACCACTGCGGAAGGCGTCACGATCGCGTTTTTACGACGTGTCCTTCTGCCAGGGCAGTCTCGTAAGCTTCCTGCAGCTCTCGCTGTGCCTTTTCCTTGCTCTTTGCAGAGTTCCTGGACGATACGTTCTTGGACGACGATTCATTACCGCCCCGGTCCTTGCCCCCTTGGTATTTCGCACCGGTACCGCCCTTGGCAGGCTCCGTCGCCGCAGCCCCCCCCCCCAGGCAACTACATGAACCCCCCATCCTGAGCGGATTTAGCGGGGTTCTCGCAAGCCGCTTCCCAGTGCTGTGAGACAGGGCACTCGGCTCCTATGCTCGCCAAGCCCAGTGGTGCGCCTTGCAGAGGGTTGACTCCGCGAGGCGCGGGCGAGGGTTTGGGCCCAGATCAGTCAGCCGGAGACAAGATGGCACGAGGGCCTACTTGCGTGGGCACGTGTTGATCGATCCGGCGCCAGAGAATCGACCTGTGCGGGGACCTCGCTCCGCCGCGCCGCGCGATCGCGAACACTACGAACGCCCAGAAGTTCATACTCCACTAGACGTTCATACTGTAGGGTTTTAACGGACACGGGAAGTTACAAGTTCACAAATATCGAAAGTCAAGTTGTTGGCTGCCGCCACTGGCACAAGCGAGAGTTTGTTCCAACGAGATGGACTCATCCGGCCGCCGCCGCATTCTTGCTGCGGCGCTGGCTCTCTGCACGCTCTCACGCATCCATGCATTTTCCGCGCTTTCTTCACCCTCTTCCGTTGGTATCAGTCCCGCGAGTTGGACATTGAACTCAGCTCCCGCCGAGGGACGGCGAACGGTCCGCCTCCCTTCGAGGGGCTTTCGGCTCGGTACATCCCCTCCTCATCTTCCGCCTGTAGCTGCCGATGCAACCTCTGCAGCATGTATGCAATTTGACTCTCCGTTCCGCTGTTCTGTATCTTGCACGGTGTATCGCCGGCATGCCGCGTGAAGATCCCCTTTGTCGCGCTCCTCTGTCAGCGTACGGGTTCGCTCCCGCAGGACGTTCGATATCTAGGTGCGGAGTGGGATCGCCAAGATGTGCATCGCTCGGCGTTACATCTCTTTCTATGGGAGGCGCGATAGCCACAGCCCTACCTCTGCAGACTGCCCGCAGGCGAGGCCGGGTGTTCGCTGCGCAGCTTCGTGACGGGGGCTGTGCGCAGGGCCAGCGGACGCGGAGATACCAGAGAGGGTCAAAACCTTTCTCGCGCGCGTGCCCGGCGACGCGCTCAAGGGGTTGCAGGGCGCGGATGCGGCATGGGCGAAGCTCCGCTCGGAGGAGTTCTGCGTCCCGCCCCCGACGCCGGCAGTTGAGGAGCGCAGCGGCGAGAGGCTACTCACGCCAGGGGAGCGACCGGAGTACGATGTAGTTGTAGTGGGGGGAACGCTGGGGATCTTTGTCGCGGCAGCACTGGCTGTGAAAGGCCTCAAGGTGGCGGTGGTGGAGCAGGGAGTGCTGGCGGGACGCACTCAGGAGTGGAACATCTCTCGCAAGGAGCTGGCAGCGCTGGTCGAAGCCGGCGTGCTCAGCGAGGCCGAGCTAGATGAGATAATCGTCTCCGACTTCTCCCCGCAACGTGGTGAGTCCAAGATCCTTGCGAGACCCGAACTCCCCCCTCTTCCTCCCCGTCTTGAGGTCTCGGGAGAGATGGCGCTCACGTGCGGGGGGACTGCCAGTCGGATTTTCGGTCGGCGAGGAAGACTACCTGCTCGATACCATCCAAGGGGTCTCATCCCGTCTTCACCAACTGCCCCATATGTGTTGCTGGCGTCGACGGAACCCAATGCTCCAAAGGGTCCCCCTTGAGACCTCGAGTGAGGGCATGCCGATTGTCGGTCTACGCCTCGATCTGACGTGATCCACCGACGCGCGACAGGTGCTAAACCTCGGCGTGGACCCGCTGACACTCGTGGCCAAGACGCGCGCGTGCTTCCTCGAGGCGGGCGGCACCCTGCTCGAGCGCCGGGCCTTCCGAGCGGCGACGGTGTACGACGACGCCGTAGCGGTCTCAGTAGATGCTCAGGCCACAGGGGGCGGCGCTGGGGGCGGCGCGCGGGGTGCGGGGGGAGACGGTGCGTTCGAAGTCGGGGCAAGGGGCGGCGCGGAGGAAACGGTGGTCGGGCGGCTCATGGTGGACTCCATGGGCAACTTCTCGCCCGTGATGCGGCAGGCGCGCAGGTACGCCAGGCCGCAGGGCGTGTGCGTAGTGGTTGGCTCATGCGCACGCGGCGGCGGTTCTGAATGGATCGACAACTCCTTCGGGGACCTCATCTTCTCCTTCACGCCCATTCGCGACGACAGACAGTACTTCTGGGAGGCGTTTCCCTCACAAGACCTGCACGGCTCGCAGCAGCCGTCTCGCACCTCGTACATGTTCGCGTACCTCGATGCCGACTCGCGGCGCCCCTCGCTCGCCCGCATCTTTGACGACTACCTGGGCCTTCTCCCGGAGTACTCGGGTGTACGGGGGCCGGGCGGCGAGATACCCAACATCGACGCGATCGAACCATCCCGCGCGCTCTTCGGCATCTTCCCCTCCTACACTGACTCGCCACTGCCCGTCTCTTTCAACCGCATCGTGCAGGCGGGCGACTCCTCTGGTCTTCAGTCACCGCTCTCCTTCGGTGGCTTCGGTTCGCTGCTGCGCCATCTCGAGCGCACCGTCGATGGCATCGCAGAGGCGCTTGAGCTCGATCTGGCGCGCAAGGAGGACCTTGCGCCTCTGCAGCCATACCTACCCTCGCTCTCGACGATGTGGCTCTTCCAGAAGGCCATGTCTGTGCCTGTCGGAAAGTCCGTCGCCGACCCCGACATCATCAACAAGGTGCTTACATCCAACTTCAAGACGATGGAAAAGCTCGGTAATGGCGTCATGATGCCTTTTCTGCAAGACGTCATACAGGCCTCCGGGCTCTTTGCGACAATCGCGGGCATGTCCGTATTCGACCCGCTTCTCGTGCCACCGCTCCTTGTGTGGGTCGGTCCTCTGCCTGTTGTGACCTGGACGTACCACTTCGCACTGCTCGTCGCATATTCTGCCGCCTTTCAAGCAGGGCGCGTTCTTCTCCCGCTTGTCGAAGACAAGCTTGACCCTGCCGAACGATTCCGCTGGCGCCGCAGACTTGAGGCCTTCAAGTTTGGCTCGGGCGGCGACTACTAGCACTCGTGCCGTCGCGATGCTGTATGTAAGTGAGCCTGCAGGTCCCGGGATCTACAGCTGCAGAGAACTCGCGAGGAGGGAGAGGAAGGGTGTGCTGAATAAACTCGTACGCGGGGTTCTTGAACGCACATGCAAATGGCGTGAAGCTGTCCCGATCCCTACCACAGTACCGTTCGGGCTGCGAAAAAACTTTTCTCTGAGGCAGGAGGTAGGAGGAGGTTCAGGGAGGGGCGGATGAGAGCGATCTTTTTGGGTCTGATCTCCGCAAGCGTCCTGCTAAACTCCTCTCGACCGTCCGAGGTGCTGTACGCACCTCCTCGAGTGGACAAAATGTGGGGCTGCAAAGGCTGTGCCGTGAATCCCAGAGACAGGGTTTTCAGAAGGTTTCACCCTCTTTTGCGGGTGCGGGGTGGATGGGATGCTCCAACTGATATAGTGGGAGATCCATCATTTGAATCATCAGCGGACGAGGAGCTCCATACCTTAATGTTGCAAAGGTATAGCCCTGCTACAAAGGGCCCCAGTGCCCCAGGTCCCGTAAGCACGCTGCCGTGGGGCACTTCAGCTTCCTCGTCTTGCGGCCATGTCCAGACAGAAAGAGCTACGTCCGCCATTTATTATGGTACCGTCGGCAGGGAGGCACTACTTCAGGACGATTGTGGATCCGAGCTCTCGGCAGTGTGCTTCTCATGGTCCTCTCAGCAGCAGGAGGTGCCAGGAGCATCGCGGCCGCGCTTTCCCCAAGCGATCCGGGGCATAGCGAACTCATCATGGGGTTTGCATGAGGACTGGTTACAGGAAAGAGGAGGTCTGGCGTTTGATAGCCCCAAACTTTCTCACGAGGAGGACAGCGTCTCGCTTTCCCTCCAGAGCGAGGTTGACATGGATCGGTAACCTCAGCCCGTGCCCAGCCAATCGCTGCAAGGTGCCACTCGGAGCCGTCAGCTCGTTGCTCAAAGATATCGATAGTCTCAAATTGCATGCTTGAGGAGCAGGTTGGTACGGGAGATGCCCGAATCCGAGACAGGGGGTAGCCGCGTTGACGACGGACAGAGAGGTCGAGAGGCGTACCTGCGAAATAAGGAGTTGAATCGGATGCCAGTGAAGCTGGCGTCCGCAAGGCACGATGTAGCGCACAGGCAGATGTCCTCAGCACAAGGAAGACGCAGGAGGCTGCCAGCGAGGACAGCGGTGGAGGAGGGGGGCGTTGGTCGGCTTCGCGTGAAGAGGAGGAGCTTTGATTCGCAGCATGGCGGCGGGGGCGGAGTGGAGGGGGTGCCGCGTGAGGGGCGATGGTGGGAGGACGGATCTTCGCAGGCCTCCGAAGATGGACAACGCGCCAAGCGCCTCCGTCGCCTCGCTAGCGTTGCCCATGCAGGTCCCTGTCCGCTGCGGTTCCGTTTCTCTCCTACCTACACAGCAGCCCAGCGCCGACGCGATGTGCTCATCGCTTTGCACCTTGCGCACGCAGTGTCGAGCAGCAATGCGCAGCGAATGCTGGGGTGGGGAGACGGCCCAGATGCATTGAGTGCCCTCGCCACGGACGAAGCCACGGAGAAGCACCTGTTTCTCCGGTGCCGCTTCCCTCGAGCCCCCGGCCTGACCAAGCCCCAACGTGCTCCATCCGCGCCGCCTTAGAGCCAGCGCCAGCATGAGCAGACATGCTGTTTCGTCGGCAGGGAGGTAGCAGTGGGGGACGCGGCCTCACGGGTGGCAGCACGAGCGCTGCTTCCAGCTACGGCAGGTCCTGAGATGCCTTTGAGTGACGTCACTGCTGCACTGGAGCCGGCACCGGAGCCGACAGAGCTGCTGGAGCTACAAGAGGGTTACGCCGCGGCTGCGGCCGCGCGGCGGCTTGAGAACCAAACGTGGGCGGCGGAGGAGATTCTGACCGTACCCGCGCTGGCGGAGTGGGCGGCCAGCGCGGATGCTCTTGGGACAAGCGGCGCAGACGCGAGAATGCGGCTTGCGGCTGGGCTGCCCACGAGTTTTGCGTCTACCAAAATGCTCACGGAACCGGCCAAGGGCACTGGACGCCCTTCGCGCCCCGTGCAAAGCAGAAGCGAGCTGCCAGCGGTTCGTGCCGCGCCGTGGCCCGAAGCCCCTGTGCAACGTTGGACACAAGCGAGGCTGACACGGGTGGGGGCATGCGCGCTGCAGGTGCAGGCGGTGCGATTGACGGATGAGACGTGGATGGCGCGGATGCGCCAGGTGTTGCAGCGCCCTGCGATAGGGCGAGAGGACCAGCTTCGGCACGGGCTCCCTGAGGGTTACGTCGACTGGAGCCAGGTTCGCAACCACCAGGAGGCGTTGGTGCTCGAGGCAGGCGAGGGCGGTCCGGCCATCGGGGCGGGCCATCGGGGCGCAAACAACCAACACTCCGAGCGAAGGGATGGGGAAGGGATACGCACACCAGGGGCCAGGCGAGGCGAGTTTGAGGCAGAGACTGCGGCCACCAATCGATTGGTGGCCGCAGCCCGGCCTGAGAGGGAGACTCGCATGGTTGGCGATGGATGGGCGCGAACAAGGGGCTGGGGGGAACGCGGACGCGGACGCGGACGCGGACGGGGGAAGCGGCAAAGGGAAGCTCAGCCGTTCGGAACTGAGAGGGTCGCCGAGGGCGTTATCGGTGACCGCGGATTAACCTTCGACTGAGGCTGAGATCCATGACCGCAGCATCCTTTCGTCGAAATGAAATAGGAACACAGAATGCAGCGGCTACAAGCTGGGTGTCAGCTGAAGAAACCCGATTCTCATTCTACTATAAACACGCCGCTGCCAAATCCCATTTCAAACTCGCTCCAGAAGAGGAGGCGTGCCCGAACATCGCTAGTTCACCCCCACAGTCCTCACTGGCCTTTGAAGAGGGATCTTGATCAGCGCATAAGTTCGCAACCACCACGCTGGCTCACATGAGAGTGTTCTGCTTCTGGAACATCAGAAGGCGGCGGCGAACACCAGAGTCCGCGTCCGGGTCGCCAGCCTGCGGGTGCGGAAGAATCGCTTACCAGCGTGGGAGGAGAGAAACAGGGCGAAATAAGTGAAAGGCGCAGCATGAAGCGCCAAATTCTATGTTAGGATGCTCCCAATGAGCAGCGGTGAATGCAAAGACATGTTCCGGCCAGGACTGACATGCCAACTGCTACAGAGACGACAGCGGGTTGGATGGAATGTGAACCTGCAGAAGGAAGGAAAGGAGGTAGAAGTAGGATACGACGCAGATAAGGCCCACGAAAACAGCAAGGAGCAGCGTAAAGGGATTTAGCCCCAAACGTAGCTTCCAAATCGACATGATTGCACCCCTGCCACGCAGCTGTCTGGCCTCGCTCTGCTCTCAAAGTTCGTGATGAGTCACCGTGAAAAAGTACATCGAAAATTAGAGAGATCTGAAAATTAGAATTTTCAGTACCACTCAGGACAAGCATGGGGAACAGAACGAGCCGATTTTCATCGACTTGGTTGACATCTGGCCCATGACCTGATCTCGAATGTTTCCATTATTCAGTCAGTGCATGATGCGCCATTACATGCATTGCTCAGTGCTCGTGCCAGCTATCATGATTCTCACATGTTTCTTTGAGCAGGCGATTCCGCACCTCCCTGGGAAATCCGTGGTGCGATCGTGAAGATTCCAGCGTGAAGTGATCTTTGCGCTCAGGCGAGTGGAGTCAAAAGACGAGACAAAAGGAACTTCATAAACGGAGAAAATAGCATCGCTTGTTCGGTTCCCACCCCTCTCGGACGATTCCCCTGCGAAACTTCCGCGCACAATCGCTCGTCGCTTATCGCTGAGAGGGGGGCGCGTGAGCCGCAGACATGTAAGCGGATGGTGATAGGAATGAACCAGACCATCTTGGGCGATCTAATCAAAGAGGTTCAGATCATGAGTGGGAAAAGGTACAAAGCGCTAGCAGCAGGAAGGGCTGACCTGATCATACAGGAGGGCTTGTCGGGACTTTGCCGGCACTCAGCTATTTGGGTCAACTCTACGATCCGTGCAATGTGTGAGCATATCCTAGACGAGAACGAGGATCACTTGGCGCTGAATCTTCTTGCGTATGCACGCAACCGAACTTTGTTCGATCTCACCAACCGCATCTGCCACGAGACAACAGTTGCGTGCCCAAAGAATGTTCACAGTGCCTCGCTACACACTGAGGTATCAGTTCGCCTCGTCCCGTGCCATCCCCAATTGCAAAACTAGAGGATACATGGGCAGGATGTTGAACATCGCATGGATGCCAGGTTCAAGTGCCGAAGGCGGAGGTGTGGTCAGAGCGGCCCGACCGTACTGCTCAGAAGCACTTCAAAAAGTTCGTGGCCTCTACTTGGAATGAAGACGTGGTCGACTTCCCAGGCGACGTGGTCACCTTTCAATATCAACATGAAATGTGGGCTGAGCCGGACCGCATGGATCGCTATATCGTCCAGTTGCTGCAGGAGACTGCTGAACTGCTCAGAGAGTGCGAGACCATTTCAACAGGCACCATCAATCTCGGAATGAACGACCTGCCGTACTCCTTTGCTAGGTGTAAGCTCCCACGTTCCCTACCCCTTTCCGCGCTGCGAAGAGGTCCCATCTGCCCGGACTTCTGAGCTCAGCAAATGGTTTTATGGGCAGCTTTCTCAAGCCTAAGACGCTAGCGCTTTGGGGCTCCGGAGCCAAGGAAGAGCCTGTCTTTAAAAAGGATCTACGAGACGGGGACCTTACGGGGCAGGATCTGCTCGACTTTATCCGGTCGTCAGCAGCGCACCAGGAGTCCCGCGCATGCCTGCACCGCGTCATGGACGCATTGGACGCCGCCACTCAAGTCGACTTGCAGTCGCTAAAGTTTCCGTGGCGGGAGGAAATCTAGCCACCCTTAGGTTTCTCGCGAGGAGAGGAGAGAGTGCTTGAAAACCAACAGACAGTTGCATGTGGTCTTACCACCGCGCACACTTATTGGCCGTGTGTTCCAGCTGAAACGTGCGAGCATTCACACCCCTTTGATTTCCCATTTCATTCTACAAATCCATCTTACACACGCCCTGCTTGCAGGCACGCTTGGCATCTGAGCCTCGCCAGTACTCACACTTACAGGCGGAACATCTTCTCGAGACTCTTCACGGTGGCGGTGCGGTCACCGTCGACACCGTCCATTGTGCGAAGGTGCGACATCGGCCCGTGAAGCAGCTTGGCGACAATCCCCTTGGTGAGGCGCTCTACCGTTTCCCGCTCCTGCGCCGACAGGCCCGTGAGCTTGCGCTCGACACGACCCAACTCCGCGCGGCGGATGGTCTCCGCGCGCCCCTGCAGCTTCGTAATCATCGGCACAGTCCCGAGCGACGCCTGCCACGTCCCGAACGTCTCCTTCTCCTCCTCGAGAAGCTCTTCAGCCTCGAGCACAAGGCGCTGGCGGCGAGCCTGATTGGCCGCCACCACTGCCTTGAGGTCATCGACGTTGTAGGCCTTCACTTGCGCGAGCTTGTTCAGCTCTTTGTCGTCGATGTTGCGCGGCACAGAGATGTCCACGAGCATCACGTCACGCTTGAGCTTCTTCTCCAAGTTGTCTACCCGAATGATAGGCTCCATCGCCCCAGTGCACGCAAAGGTCACATGTGATGAGCCCACAATGTCCTCCATTTCTGGGAGCAAAGCGAGCTTGATCGGCGAATCCGGAAACATCTCCATCAGCTCTTCCACACGGCCCGGCGAGCGGTTCACAATAGTGATCGACTTGACACCACGCGGGGTCAGGTGCTGGACAAGGAGGCGAGCCATTTTGCCCGCACCGATGATTGCAATGTCGAGCTGAGTCATGTCGAGCGCAAGGTCGTCGAGGCACTTGCTCTCTACGAGCTCCACAGCGGCCGACGAGATTGACACACCACCACGCGCGATGCCTGTCTCAGAACGCACGCGCTTTCCAGCAGAAACCGCCGTGTTGAGCATCCGCGTGAGAACCTTGCCAGCTGCACCCTCGGGATCCGACGCCAGCTCGTAGCAGCGCTTCATTTGCGAGAGAATCTGGCCCTCCCCGATAACGAGCGAATCGAGGCCCGACGAAACGCGCAGCGCATGCCAAACAGCCTCTTCCTCCGAAAGCATGAAGAGCGAGTCACGGAGCTCGCGCATGTCCACACCCGAACGCTTTGAAAGATTCTCAGTCACTTCGCGCACACCAGCGTGGATGTTATCGGTGACGAGGTACAGTTCAAAGCGGTTGCAGGTCGAGATCACAGCCGCCTCCTTGATCGAGGACAGAGTGCACAGGTTGTGCGCAGCCTTCTGCCAATCATGCTCTTGCACCGCCAGCTTCTCGCGAACATCAACCGACGCTGTCTTGTGCGACAAACCGATCACCATCACCTTGTCCTGCACAGCCATCTTGCGGTCCGACTTCCTGGTGGTGCCGGTGAGCGCCTCTTTTGGCGTCGTCGGAACCTCACCATCCATGCGGAGCGCACCCAGCCGCATCTGTAAACAAGTCGCGTTCAGCACAATGCCTGCCACCCCAAACAGAAACACGCGGGCACCGGAAACAAATGCTAAGAAATCGCTCTATCAGAGGGGGATTGAGGAGGGCTGCGAGGGCACCGCTGCGGGGCGCGGGGAGTTGATGGGAAGGCGAGAAACGGGTTGCCAAATACGGTTCCGGCTGCAATACACCCCACGCATCCGTCAGCACATGTGCGGACTTGGGCAGGCCAACCACTCAACTGCTGCGTACCCTGTGGCCCCCCATTGTTGTGCGGGGCACGGGCTCACCCGATTACTGAAGACGAAGGGGAGAACGCGGAGGCAGAGGCCAGCAGCACGAGAAGGCCCGCCAACGAGGTACGGAGCACTTGCATCACGAAGTGCGAGAGAGAAAGCCCCTTGAAAAAACTTGATACGTCCTCTCGGGACTCGGGCCGCAGACGACGACCTCAGCAACTGGTTCCGCGGAGGAGACTCCGCAGCGGACTAGAATGCGGGGCAAAGAACGAGAACCCGAAGTCAGCGGCGGAGGATGCGAGCGCTGGAGAGTCCTCGGCGCAACAAGGAGCCACCGGAACCGCGCAAGCACCACGCGTAAGAAGGTCTTGAGCTGAACGTCGGAAACTCTGACGAGTCTAGGACGGCCGAAAGAAAAATTTAAAATCATTGTTTTGTACTGGCGCGTCCGGATACTACCATATCACATTAACGCGTAATCTCGTACTGTAGTGTTGCAGTGTGATGCGACCCACGACAAGACAGGCCCGCCTCGGTCTGTTTTTTAAACAGAGGGTTTGTAAACAGATGTTATTAATTTTAAAATAATAAACAGTTATTATTACACCCTCTCTCTGTTTGTGCCTGGGTCTGCTTTCCCCTCGGGATTCGCCAGGCGGGTTTCACCTTTGCCAGGTCGAGGTGACCGAGAGGCCCCACAGGGCTTGAGACACGGGGATACGGGGGCGGCGTTCCAATTGTACGACCGGGGAGATCCTCCGATTGTGGCCTAGGGGCCTTGACCCGCATCTTTGCTCAGCTTCACACTGTTCGGTTCGGAACCTATCTTAGCAGAACTCCATCATTGCATCTTTAATCCTTGCCCGCTTTCCTGGCACCGTTTCCCCCGTTTTGTCTGATCGTTGTCGATAAACGTATCTTTCTCTCTGCCCGCCGAAAAGTGCTCCCACGCATGCTGGCGTGCATCAAGTGACCAGCCGCTTTGAAGCTGTTGTAATGAGTTCATCTTTCTCTCACTAGGGGCCCGCAGTCTGAGCTCCGTCAGCTCTATGCAACCACACCCACCGCCACCCTGGCCCCTGCGCTCAGCCCCAGACTCGCTCCACGTCCTCTGCTGGGGACTCCGCCCGTTGTGCAGGCGGGCTCGGCGCCGCGCCGTGGCTGCTGCTGGCTGGTGCCACTCGGCCGAGAGGGGCGAGCACGGGGTGCACGTGCCCGACCTCGGCCTCCGCCCACGCCCGCTGAGAGGGGACGGCGGCTGATACGAGGCGCTCTCGCGGAGGACGCCACGGCATCTCCTGAACGCGGCAGGCAGTTTGGGTCAGCAGCAGCACAGTAGCGGCGGCGGCAGCTGTGGCCTCGCAAGTCACATTTTGCAGAGGGGGGCGAACCAGAGAGGGCTGCAGCAGAGCACGCGACGGGGACGCGTAGCGCGGGCCGCTGCGGCCTTCACGGTCGAGGCGCTCGCGGAAGTGCTGCGCCGAGGGCGAGGACTGCTCGATCTCGCCGCCGACCAGCACGCGGCCCATGGGCATGCGCTCCAGCGGGGTGCCGCGGCTGTCGATAGTGACGGTCGCGGGGCTGGTGCCGAAGACCACTGGCTCAACTAGCAGCGACCGCACCGCAGGCGCCGCCAGCTTGGGCGGCGCGGTGTCGGGCGACAAGGGCATGGCGCTCTGCGCGATCGGTACCGCGGCCAGCCGGGGGTGCCAGCCAGCCGGGGAGTGCGTCGCGGGAGGCCAGTCATCCGGGAAGGACGTCGCAGGCGTCATCGCGCGATCCATCTCTGGCGCTGCGCCACCCGGCGGCGGCGGGAAGCCAAGCATCGCGCTGCGCGTGGCGGCCGGGCTCATTTCAGGGGTGCAAGGCGGCAATCAGGGCACGGCGCGGGGCAGGTGCAGTATCGCAGTGGCATTGGAGCTGTTGCTTAGCGACCTGTTGCTGCTTTGGGTGTCGCCCTGTGTCGAAATGGCTCCAAACACCACCGAGGCGACTGGTGTCCCGTTTGCGCTCCGCTCTTCCCGGTCCTTGGCCACTTCCAAGCGGTCAAGCGCAGCCGTGGTGCCCGCCGCCCCGATGACGGCGCCTGTCGCGAGCTGTCCCGCCAGCTGCTCCTCCACCCCCGCGCCCAGCCCCTCGTCCAGGGCAGCGTCCACCTGGCCAACGTCCCCGTCTCTGTCAACTCCATCCAGCCGACCAAGTCCAATTTCATCGCTTGGCTCAGGGTTTTTGCTCCCTCTGCTCGGGCGCCACGGACTCCGCGCGCACTGGTTGCTCCAGCACGGCCGTGCGTCTCCGCCGCACGTGTGGGGGCGAGGGCGGGAACCTGGTCGATGAACTCTTGGCCCGCGGCGTTGTATGCTTCCGTCGCGAACTGCGCCACGGAGCAAGGTGACGCCCAATGGTTAGGCCCCGCGCACACACGCAGCCGCACCGCAGCAGCGTCTCGGGCCGCCGCGAGGGCTTGGTGCTGCAGGGCAGAAGGGGACGTGGGCGCCACCTCGCCTAAGGCCGCATTGATAGAGTCCATACAAGGCGCAAGGCATGGCAGCGCTGGCAAGCACGCGAGGAGCGGCCCCTGCCCAGCGCGATTCGTTTCTCAGAGAACTTTTCTCGTTTTGGCACTCTCCCTCACACCCCCGCTTTCTTTCGCTTTCAATCTCGCAGGAGCAAAGGATGGCGGGAAAGACCAGGATAAGATTGAAGAATTGCCAAATAGGGTCCAGCAGCGCGTTGATCGCCGCAATCGCTGCACGGTGCAGTCGGCAAGCTCAGCATCCCTGAGGCGGAGCTGCGCGAGCGATGGCGGGGCGCAGCGGGGCCTCCTCGTTCGCACTGGCAGAGCGGAGGTGCTGCGGGCGCGCGCGAGACCGGTCGTATAGGTTGCGATCGCGGTCGTGACAGCACCCGTCAGCCAGTCGGGCAGTGTCGGTACCTGCGCACAAAACCCAGGCGGGGTTGGACTGGCTGCCGGGGGGCAGCAATGACGCGTTGCGTTGCGTGGCGTGGCGGGCGCGTGGGGCTTGCAGAGACCAGAAATGGCAGCGCGGCGATGAGCACAGTGAGGAAGTTGCCGATGGAAACAAACTGCCACGCGAAGAGGAGCGCACACTTCAGCCGCTCTCGAGCCGGAACCCCTGTCCTCAATGATACAACCATCTCAATCAAATGCGCTATAAAGAGGATGAAGAGATGGCAGCGCGGGGAGCGAAGCGAACCGCCATCGTGAAGTTGATGTGGTTGTCGCGGAAGGGGCGTCCAAAGATGACGAGCAGCGAGTGGAGAAGGTAGACGCAGCAGAGTGAGATGGCATTGCCGGCGCCCTCGGTGCGCACGACGATGATGGCGATGGCGATCTGCTTGGAGACTTCGAAGGTTAGGTAGAGCGAGATCGAGACAGAGTAGTCGGAGACGAAGTTGGACCACCACTTGGACTTGGAGCACTGGGGGTCCCAGTCACCCTTGTAGCGCTTCTTTACGTAGGCCACGCGCAGGCGCGAGAGCCGCTTGAAGGTGGTTGGCTGCGCCATCGCCTCGCGCCAGACCTCAGTCCACGTCAACTCCTCGGTCGGCTCCCACTTGAGGCGCACGTTCCACAGCTTGAACATGCGAACCGTGGACCAGACGAGGAAGAGGCAGGGGCCGATGGAGAGGCCGATGTAGCCGACGAGCGACCAGTAGAAGCAGCCGGAGACAACCATGCCCATGAACGACTCACAGAGGCCGAGGAGCTGCGAGAGGAACAGCGGCGCCTCCCAGGCGGGAAACAGCAGAGAGTCTGGCTCTTCCCCGGGCCACTTGCACATGTAGAGCTTCAGGACGAGGACGCGAAGGACGAAGACGCAGGCGAGCACAAACACGCAGATGATCACCGTGCGCAGAAACTCGTTGCCGATGTTATCCCAGCTGCAGTCCACCGACCCAACATTGACCTCCAACAAGGAGTCGCTCGTGTCGACGTTTCCCTTGCGCCGCACGCCACCCGCGCGCCGCCGCGCAGCGGCGCTCGTCCTGTTCCGCGCACCAAAGATCGCGGGGATTTGGACGTCGTACTTGGCCCAGGCCATGCCCTCGGAAAAGGCCGCCGACTCGGCGTCGGCCCGCGCCCCCCCGACGCGCCCCGTGACCGACGCCATCTGCACCTGCCCCAGAAGGCACAGCGCGGGACCCGCGCCCGCGCCCCCCCCGCTGCCAGCGGCGCCGCCCGCCCCCCCGCTCGCCGCCGCCGCGGCTCCGCCCGCTGCGACGCTCGCAGCGACGGACGAGGCAGCGACGGAGGTCATGGTCACCGCGAGCACGGTGACCATGCCGGCCGTGACCTGCGCTGCTGCTTCCTGCGCGCGGACGACCTCGGGCAGTGGATTGCACACCGTGCGGTTGTCGTTGGCGGCGTTCCCCGCAGGGCACAGCATGCACGGCATGTCTCCGGCCGAGGCTTTCGCCGCACCCTCGGGGCACACCTCGCACGAACCCAACGAGAGGCCTGAGGCGTTTGCTCTGGAGAAACCCGCGCTGCAGACGCAGGCCGTAGCGCCAGCGGCAGACTCCGCGTTGTCCTCGCAGGGCCGGCACGGCGCGTACCCTGCTTCCGGCTTGAACCAGCCGGCGCGGCAGAGCTGTGGCGCCCATGCACATCAGCACCGCCGCTTTCGGGCCCGGGCGAGGGCGCGGGAGGCTGGCGCGGGGGGGGAACCTCGCAGTCAGCAGCGCCCACACCTGCACCGGCACCGGCGGGGCAAGAGCACTTGGAGGCGTTGAACTCCATGGGGGACGGCGCTCGCAGCGCGCCGGGGCATGCAAGGCAGGAGGCGTTGGCGGCCGTCGCCTGGTACCCGCCCACGCACTTGCGGCAGGCGTCCCCGAGGGGTTCCCAACTGTGCCGCGCGCCGCGCGCTCAGCCTGCGCTCGGCCAGCAAGCCCGCGCGCGCGGCCGGGGGTGCGGCGGGCGGCACCCGACGCCGCAGGTATTCTTGATGGACTCCGCGTCCACGGCGACCGCGGGGAGGCCGGCCAAGGCCAGCGCTTCCTCCACCACGCCCGCGCGGAATAGCACCACCGCGTCGGGCACCTGCGCTCCGGGCGGGGCAAAAAGGGGTCGGTTCTTTGTACCCTGAAATTTAATCGGTTGTGATGCCGGATGGATTAAAATGGATAGCCCTTTGGGCGCGCGTGGCCGGCACCAGTCCGGCACAGGGATGACCTTGTCGCGCAGCATCGTGACTGCAATCTTTGCCGGAAGCCCGCCGGCTCGGCGCTCGCCACGCGCAGCAGCGGCGCCCTCCGAGTCGCCGCGGCTGCTGTGTCGATTGTCCACAGGCGGAGCGGCACGCCGAGGGAGCGACGAGGCGAGGAGCGACGAGGTGACCTGGGGCACGCGCGCGGACTGAGCACGCGCGCAGACTGAGGCGCGCGTGGGACAAGGGGCGAGAGTGCGATTGGGGTACGCGGTGTGCAGGGGGGCAGGTGCCTGGGAGGGCGAGACGTAAAAGGTCTTCGCGACTGCACAGGGGCCCGCCTCAGGACCAGGATTTCCGGGGAGCGGAGCTGGAGAGCTGCTTGAGCGCTGCCTCCCTGCGCGGATGCACGCTGCACGGGCGCGCCTGGCTTAGGGGTTAGGTAACCTGCTTGGTGCAGGTACGGCTGCACGCGCGCGAAGTCGGCCGAGGAGTTAAGCGCGACCGCCACTTGCGCGACAACCTGCGCCACCTGCCGCCCACGCTCCACGCGCTCAGCGCCGCCGCTCGCGTGGCGCGCACCGGCGTACCGGAGCCGCCCGCTGCAACCACTACGCCTGCCACTCGCTGCCTCCCAGCGCTGCCCCCCCGCGTCGGATGGCCGCGGCGCGGCGGGCGGTAGACGGCGGGCGGCTCACGTAGTAGCTGCACTGCTCGAGAGAAGTGCTGCCCTCGAGAGACACCGAATTCGGGGGGCACGGTGTGCAAACTGCGGCGCCGCCAGCTGCGTACGAAGAAGCAGGGCACGGCACGCATGCCTCGTTGGAGAGGGTCGCCTGGACCGCCCCCCGCCCGTTCCTTCCGTCACGCCCGCTGGCAACGAGCGGGGAGGGCACGGGCGGGCACTGCACGCGTAGGGCGTGGCAGAGCGGGGGCTGATGCGGCACGCCGACCTTGTAGTGACCCGCGGTGCACCGCTCGCACTGCCCCTCGGGGGTCCCTTGGAACCCAGCGAGGCACAGGCATGCGGCAGGCGACGCGCCTCCCTCCAGCGAAGAGCTGTGCGCCTTCACGGTCGCGCACGACTCGCAAGTGTCCTCACCCGTTGCCGCCCGCGCCTCCGAGTACGTGCCTGCTGCGCACAGGTTGCAGCCCCCGCTCCCAGCTGCTTCCTTGTACGTGCCCGCTGCGCACACCGCGCACGTGCCGCCCGACGCTGCGCGCGCCCGCATGCGCTCAGGCGAGTGTGACGTTTTCATGAATTTCGCACTATCGTAGAGAAAATATCCACCAGCCGGGCCCGCTCCGGGTCGTGCGGGGGGTGGGGCTCGGGAGGCGCAGACGCACCAGCGTCGCCAGTGTAGCCTGGGTCGCAGTGGCAGAACTGTGCATCGCGTGGTACCGAATGGGCCGCGCAGGGCGTGCACTGGCGCGCCCCCGCGGACGACACCGAGCTGCCCCGACGACCGCGCCATAAGCCACACCGTCAGCGCCGCGCTCTAATCTCAGGACGCGGCGTGCGAGGCGGGCCGGCGGACGAACCCCGCCGCGCACGCCTCGCACTGGGAGTCGCCAGGGGCGCTTTTGAACGTCCCCGCGGCGCACTGTTGGCACGGAGCGCTCGCGCCATCGCGCGTGAAGCCCGGCGAGCAGAGGCAGGCGCCAGCGCCCGCCGCAGAGGTGGAGTTGGCGGGGCATGTCGAGCAGACGGATTCGCTGATCGCGCCCTTGGCGGCAGAGAAGGTGTTGGCAGGGCACAGATCACAGGCTGCAGAGCCATTTGAGGCCTTGAATTGCCCCTGCGGGCACGCGGTGCAGAGGCCTCCCTCGTCCGCTGCGCCGGTGAAGCCTGGCAGGCAGTAGCACAGGCCCGCCGCAGAACTAGCATTTCCGGTGCAGTCCTTGCAAACCGTCGCGCCCAGGGCCGTCGTGGTCTTGCCGCGCGGGCAGACGCTGCACGCAGACGCGCCGGTTGTGGGGGCTATCGAGCCAACGGAGCCTGTCACACGCGCGGGAGGGGGCGAGGGGCGTGACGAGAGGCGCGGGGCGAGCGCCTCACACCTTATAAGGCCTGCGCTCGGGGGCGCGGGGGCGCGGGGGCGAAGGGGCGTTGGGGAAGGACAAGGTGTGCAGGTGTCGCCTTCCGCGTCTTCGATCCGCCCGCCCAGACGCGAGTGCCTGCGCCGGCGCCACTTCCGCCTCACCTGCAGATAGCGTGGCATGCGCGAACGCGCAAGGACCCGTGCAGGCGCGGGCGCGCGTTCAGGTGTGGGCGGGGCTGGGCTTTCGGCCGAACCCGGCATCGCACACGCAGACGCCGCTACCGTCAACATCTGCGTAAGTCGACGTCACCGGGCAGCCCGTGCAAGATGCGGCGCCCTGGTCCGAGAGCAGTCCCGGATCGCACTGTGTGCACACGCCCGTGCCGGTCGCGCCCTTGTACGTCCCGGCAGGGCAGATCTGGCATGGCGAGCCAAGAAGAGTACCCGAGTAGCCTGGCGGAGGCGGGGGCGGGGTGCTGTAAGCGCGCGTTCGGGGGCGCTCATGGGACGCGGCGGCTGAGGCGTTGCGACGTTTGCGGCCAAGGGCGGCGGGAAGGGCCTGTCTTGCACACGCATTCGAGCGCGGAACTGCTCCCGGCCTCGGCGTTGGACGTGCCGTCAGGGCACGCTTGACACGCCGCCAGCCCCTCCCCGTTGTCAGAGTAGAAGCCGATGGCGCACTGGCCACAGCCCTCGCCCTGGGCGTACCCGAATCTGCGCTCAGACAGGGGCAGGTCAGACAGGGGCCGAAACTGCGCCACGAGCCCCTGTAAGAGCTGGGGTTTAGGGTACGTGGCGCGTGGCTGTGGCGCACCCGCTCTGGCAGGAGCAGGTCGAGAGCGCCGAGCTGCCACCCGGTCCGGTGGAGCCGCTGGGGCAGGCCGTGCACGTCGACGAGCCCTGCATCGCCGCGCAGAATCAGGCGCCTGCTGCGCTCGCTCCTCTGCTGCTGGAGGGCGCAGACAGGACCCAGCGCTTCAAGAGGCCCGGTCGGGCGGTCGGGCGGTCGGGTGTGTGCACAGACCTCGTTGTCTGCGTAGGTGTCTGCCGGGCACTGGCCACACTCCGACGCACCGAGTGCGGTTTTGTTGGAGCCCGTTGGGCAGGCACTGCACGAGACGCCGTTGCTTTCTGCGAAAAAGCCCTGCTTACACACACAGAAGTGCACGGCGGTTGCGCCCGTGCCGTCCTCATCGTTGAAGTCGAGCAGGCGACGGCGCGGTCGCACGGCGGAGACATCACCGCCAAATGGGACCTGCAGCAGGTGCCTTCGACGGCGAATCGTCTGTTCACTGGGCGGGCCCCCGGTCTTCTCCTCGGGCAGCTCTTGCTCGTCCTCGCCCCGCCGCCTCAAAGCATCTTCGCCAATGGCGTCTAGGATCGGCTCCTGCTCGTCTAGGATCGGCTCCTGCTCGCCAATCTGCTCCTCGACCACCTCCTCCTCGCCAATCGGCTCGTCCTCTGTCTGCAGTGCCGCCGCGCCCGTGGTCCTGGATGCGGCAGACGTGAGGCACGGGGCTCTGAGAGCACTTGACCCGCGACGCAGCGCACGCCCAATCTTCAGAGGTGACATTGTAAAAAGCGTGTGGGGGCGCACTGAGTGTTCTCGGGGCACAGGCTGCACGAGCTCGCTCCTGTGCTCGGCTGGTACGTGTCTGCCGCGCCGGCCGCGCCGCATCAGACGGCAGATCGCCACGTGAGGGTCGCTGTGCGCCGGGAACGGAGCGGGCGCGGGTTCCTGCGGTACAGGGACTGCACTGCCCAGCCCCTGCGTCGGCCTTGAATTTGCCTGCCGCGCACGCGGTACAGCTGGGCGGCTTGCGCGTCACCGAGACTTGCACCGTCGCGCCCTCCGTCGCTGTGCACACCAGCTCGCCTGACACTCGGCGCTACGCGTGTCACAGGTTTGCCGCAATGAAACAATCGCCGGCGTGCTGCGGGCCCTCTCGGATTGGGAGCACGCCGGCATGGTGAAAGGGGACTGCCGGGGGCGGGCGGGCGGGTCTGGGCAGTGCCAGGGGAGCATGTTTCTGAAGAGGTTTCGTCGAGCGCGTTGGTTTCCTGCGGCCATCACGCCCAGTGTTACCGAAACTGGTTTTTCTGCCTTGGCTACCTCGGATTGTACCTCGTTTTTTGAGCCATCAGTGCCTTCGTAGCCCGCCAAGCAGTGACAGTCTGACACTCCGCCTTCCTGCTCCCGTGACGATGTCAGTAAACGATGACCCGGAAACGCCGCTCCCTGTGCCGGAGGCAGTGCCGCCTTTCCGCGTCTAGTCAAGTGCGCAGGAACAGAACGCTCAGAGCAGGGGGTTGGGGCAAGGAGACTCGGGGCGTGCCCTTGTGTGCGACTCCGCAACCTCCGAGCCCGATGGGCACTGCAAGCACGCGTTGTCCCATGAGTAGTGTGTTGCTGCGCAGGGCACGCACGTTCCCTCCACAAAACCTTGCCTGCGGCGCACGCAGATGATCATTGCGACTGCAGTAGCTCTGAGTGCGGTTTGTCGAATCCAAAACCCGAACCCTAGTCCGGCCGCACTCAAGGCTGGAGGCGCTGCGTGGCCAAGGCGCGGAGATACCCCACAGGACAAGCGCAGCTAGAGCTGTTGGCGCTGCCCGCGTCCGAAATCTGTCCGCCGGGGCAGGCCTGAAAGTATGCGTTGTTAGGCCGGTTTCCCAGGACGTTTCGCAATGCATGCACGGGATGCTAGTCCCCCACGCCACCGCCGGGCAAGCTGCTTCGTTGACATGTCGCTGGGAGCGCCGGGCCCTCCTCGACGAACAGAAGCACAGTACAACAGCGCAGCATTACAGACTGATATGCATCACAGCGCTCTGCATTTACATGGTTTGGGCAGCGATGGCGGCACCTGGCAATCTTCGCTGCTGGTTCCACCGGCGTCTGGCTGGTAAGAATTTGCGTCGCACTTGACGCAAACCCCTGCGCAGAGGAAAGGGAAAGACCCGTGCGGTCACGGTTTCGGCTGACGCACGCCGCTCGCCAGCGTGCCTGTCCAACCCATGGGATCGCACCGTTCTCTTCGTATGTCCCCGGTGGGCACTCCTGACAGGTCGGTATTTCGCCGATACTCTGTTTCCATCAATTGTGATTAGAGCAGTTAAGAGAGACAGATACGTTTAATGACAAACAGTCGCAAACCGCAGAGCGAAAAACTGGCGACGGGCGGGGGCCGGGGGACCACAGCAGTGAAGCCGGATAATAACTAAGGAGAGCCAGCCACGCATGGCACATACATGCCATCGTGCAATCTGGCAATCTTCTATCGAGGAGCCCAATTCAGTGGGTCGCTGGTTTATCAGCTGGGGAAGAGGTACAGGTCAAGTAGGGCGCAGGCCTCGGTGACAGTCACTGTCTCAGTCGCTGTGCGTGTCCATATCGTCTCTTGACCCGGGACAGTGGCATTCACGCCGCTTGTCAATCCTATCGTCCTCGTGACCGTGACAGTCGTCTGGGTCAGCGTAACAAACGTCCCTGCGCCCTCGGCATCTAGTTTCCCGTACCTAAACATGAGACATCGTGCATTCAGCGTGGCCCCAGGAAGACATTGCTCACGGAGCCAATTGGCGCGCGGGGACAAAACGCACCCTCCATTGCACGTGCAGTTCCCGGGAACGATACTCCCTTTGGAAGAAAAGGAGTTTTCCGGGCAAGCCGTGCACCTGTTGCACAATCGCGCTCACGATGAGCCTATCGCGCAAGCATCCACATGAAGTACACCTCTGTGGTTGAAAGAGCAGGATGATACCGCGATTCGGAGGTCGCGCCAGCATATGGCGAATAGGTGTTTGAAGGGCAAAGAAGGCACGCCCCAGAGCCCACCTAGCAACACGGTCGTGAGCTGTAGTGGGTAGGCGCTGTCTGTACGGCGAGGACGCTTGGGGGCATGGCGAACCTGGCTTGGTAATGCGTTGTACGTGCCAGCCGGGCAAGCTACACATCTAACAGCCCAGCAGCACCATGTCAGCGCATATTTCGTCAAGCCGAAATCCCTCCCTTAGCAACAGACACTGAGGAGGAATGGCCTGAGGAATGGCCCGGCTACAATCCTTCGGACTGGCAGGGAGCATACGTTCCATCTGTCCCGTACTTCCCCGCTGGACAGTTGGCGTCGACCACCGCAAGCGCAGCAGCAAGCACAAGCGCAACCGTAAGGGCCCTTGGCCCACTCTGCATTCTACGAAAATATCACTTAGCCTCCCTCGGACCGTCGTTCACTGGACATGTGCCCGGCGGGCATGGATTACGGCTTATCCCCGGTTCTTACTACACGGAGACTTTGCACAAGTGTGCAAACGCTTATCCGCGGAGACTACGCTTATCCCCGACTACGCTTATCCCCGGATAAGCGTAAGAACCGGGGATAAGCCGGCGTAAAAACCGGGGATACTACACGCAGACTACACGCAGACTTGTTGAGCGCGAAACAACGCTGACGGAACGATCGCGCAGGGATTCCTGCGCGAGATTAGGATTGGTAACTAGTCCGGGAAGCCGGAAACAAAAGCTCACGCTCGCGCGCCACTGTGCTGCCGAGAATGAGTGGCCAAGCCAGCACCACCCGGGTCTCCGAAAGGAAGACCTGGTCGAAGAAGACGGTAGAACTACCACCGCCCGGCCGAGACCCGCTGCCGTTGTCCACTCAAGGGCAAGGACAAGGCAAGGCTACGCCTGCCGTCAAAGACGATCTCCGCACGGCGATGACAACCAGATGGAACAAATCCAGGAGACTATCGAGAACAACAATGCAGGAGTGGAGCAGAAGTTTGCCGACCTCGTCGAAGGTTTGACGTTCTTCGAAGAGAGGACCACACTTACCACGGTCGAAGCGAACGGTTTCTGGGGCGGGCCAACACCGAGCCATGGAAAGACATCCTGAAGGTGGAATGGGAGTATCCAGAGAGAAAGATTCTCTACCCATTTTCAAACATGGAGGCGGAAGGACTACCAGAGGATTTCGCGAAGAGGTTGCACAACAGCAGCAAGAAGCTGCCACTTTCGAAAGAGACGAAACAAGCCTGCAACACGATCGCGCATATGAGGTTCTACACACTGCATCTGGTCGAAAGTATTCGCCGATATCTGGACGGCACCGGTCAATTCTGCAAGAACTCGAAACCGACGCTCAAGTGGCGCCAGTCAAAGCTCCTGCTCCTGGGACGGTCGCGATGAAACAAGTTTTCCGTACGACACCGCCGACTCTGATGGTAGCTCGAAACAGCTACGCGGACGCAAGCCTTTTCTTCGCTCCGGGGCATCGTGAGGCAGCCTACATCCGAGCGACCCGGTGGGTCATGGTCGACCACAGTTGTTTTGCCGAGGTGGACAAGGACCAAGTTCTTCAAGAAGCGCTCGCCATGCTCAACCGGGAGCCCTCAGCGGAGGGCTCCCTCTCCCGAACCGGTCGCGTGACCCGTATAGCAAATCGAGGCACGTGCAGGCCGGACCACGGTGCTGGGCACGTGTGAGAGTTTGGGCGTAAGACTTAAGCTGAACTCATTAAATCCACCCTACACGGCAGTGGTCCAACAACCACAGACACGGCGAAGAAGTAGAGGGCGCACGAAGGAACTCGGACCCGGGCCCGGTGTGGGGCTCCTGTCCCTGCCACCCACGCGCCTGCTTCTTGCCAGAATGTATTTGCGTCGGACCTTGAACGTTCCTGACTCTTTGGCAGCGTCTGTAATCATGGACGAGAGCTGACTTATGATGCAAAATATCACCGTCTCGGTCAGTAACCTCGCAGTGCACCTTCGGGTGCACTCGGGCGACAAACCCTACGCGTGCGACACATGCAGCAAGGCCTTATTGCCAGAATACGTCGCCGATCTGCAGCTCAAAGAGCGAACAACCGGGTAAAACTTTGCTGCGCGATCCAAATATTTTGTGTGTAAGAACATGGGTCAGGGATGCAACCCTCCCTTCAAATGCAGGAGCGGGAAACACAGGCAGTGTGGTGTCATTCCAACTTGACTTTTGTTCGAACCTCACTGATTGTCCTGATCATCACAATGGAAGTCTACATGACGTGGTGCGACTCGTCCTCATCACCACCTGGCAATCCCGAAGCAACTGCGTCGCTGCCAACTTGCCCGCTCTTCGCTGCCGAGCCCCTGAGCCCCAATATCCCTGCAAAGCAAGTGAAGAAACCGGTCCGCGACGTGCTGACCTCCTTAGGCAGTTCTGCGGACACCCTGGTCGGTTGCAAGCAAGGTCAAGATGAGCCAATGCGATTAAAACGCACTGCGTTAGCTGGTTAGCGCTGATCTCCTCGGTATCTGAGAGCTGGCCGTATGCCGCGAGGGTATGAGCCCTCCTGCAGAGGGGCAACCTCGGCGGCGCTGAGAGGAAGCATAAGAGCGGGGGACGTACTGAGGGGGTGCAGGAGGGCCGACAAATCTTGGCTCTGTGTATTTCCAATCGCGGAGGAAGACAGTAACTTCTGGCTTGTGGCCTGGCGGTGCGCCGTTGTCTGCGGCCGCGCAGAAGGCCTCGAACGCCTCGAGTGTCTCGACTTTGTGCACCCTCCCCGAGCGGTCCTGGTAGTCGAACACCAGCTTGCGATTATATACCTCTTGCATGAAGTCGAGAAAGACCGTAAACGTCATGTCTGGTGTCAGCAAAAGCTGCCGCATGGGCTGCCGCCACGCACATCTCAGCGGCTCAAAATCTGTGAGTCAAGTGGATATGGAGAGAGGTTTAGGAGGCTAACAACCTCGGTGCCCCAGACATCATAACATTTCAACAGAATGTCAGGTGGTCTCCGCCTCTTATCGGACATGCTCTCAAACTGTCCGCCCGCATTCGAATCAGAGCGGACATCTCGCTGAGCCAAGCCGAACAAGGGGTCTGGCACGAGACTGGCATTCATCGCTGCGTGCAGTCAGTCGTCGAGCCGGGCTATGGGCTGGCAAGGAACCCCCAGGATTTGGCTTTCATGCAGAAATTTCCCCGTCGGAATGTGGTGGAGAAGCCCATTGCCATTCGGCACCCGCTCGTACTCGCCCAGCACGTTTGCTTTCTTGCCCATTGTACCCGTTCCAGACCCAACCAAGCCAAAAACAGCGAGCGCAATAGCAGACGACGCTCAGTTATCAACCGGTCCACGGTCGGTTATCAACCGGTGGTTGGCCTATCGATTCGCGGTGGCCACGCCCAGCCTACCGTGTCCTCTCAGAACTCGACAATTTGTAAAGTCACATCTCACAAGAGAGCACAAAATCGCCGGAGCCGGTCTCTGGTGCGCTATCGCACAGACTCGTCGTAGACACAGCCGATTGGGGACGCGTTGGTCACTGCTCCAGCGCGATGAGCGTCCGCATTAGTATCGGAAATGGTTCCTCTGAGAAGCACCAGCTCACCGTCGATGGTAACTCCGTTTCCCCAGGCCCTGCCACGCACGTGAAGTTGGCGACAGTCCCCTGTTGCTTGGCTCACGCCCAACATGCTGAACGCGCGTCATCGATCGAGTAGTCAACTGCAACATCAAACGTGCCTTCGGTCCTCATGCATTTTTGGTCGACAAGAGCACGTCGCGCGTGGTATCGACGCCCCTCTTGCGGCAGCACGCGGGACCTGCGCAACTCCCACTGAACGGTCTGCAATAATGGCGCGATGGGTATCACAGGTAGATATCGACGCAAGTGGTTGTCCCATAGTGCCTCTCACAGAGGAAGGCGAGGGTTACGCTCTGCTATCATCCCTGCTGCTCCCAGGCGAGCAGGACGCGCAACCGCTGGATGTTAGTGGTGGAGGCGGCCAAGATGCAGAGGGGCTGGAGGAGCGCAAGGCGACCTCATTACGCGCTAAGGTCAGCAATCCCTGTGCCTTGGTCGAGCAGTCAGTAAGGAGCTGCAAAAGTGATAGAGCTGCTGAACTGCAGGTTTCTGAGATGGGACAGTGGATCGCAGCGCTCAAGGCAGCAAACAAAGCTCTGCGGCTCTCGCCGCGAAGTGGAGCAGAGGATGCATCGATGAGCGTTGAGGGGGGAGCGAAGATCAAGGCTGCAAGGCACGTGCCGCTCGAGAGTAGGAAGGTAAAAGAGGGATCTCCCGCGGGAGAGCGTGATGAGGAGGCTGCTCCAGGGGAGGGTCCCGGGGGAACGCGGGCGGAATGTGCCGGGGGGTGTTCGGAAGAGCGGAAGGGGGCACAAGTAGCGACGACAAAGAGCGGATACGGCTTTGTTGGCAAAATGGCACGGCCTAAAGATCTGGCGATCGCGGAGGTTACCGGGCAACAGGCACGCCCCGTGGCGATTCCTGGTGAGGTGGAGGGCGGGGGCCCAACGTGGAGCAGCCAGCCGGTCGTCGGCTTCCGCCCGATTGGGTACCTCCAGTCTTGCTTCCTTGAGAAGAATGGCACGCCACGCCAGGGCAATGTTGCGCCGACGTCTCGTGCGCGGCTCGAGGTGCTCTTTGGGTCGTCGCCCGAGCACGCACTGCAGGGTCTCACAGCCTTCTCGCACGTGTGGGTGCTCTTCGTCTTCCACGATAACGGAAACAAGGCTATTAAGGCGCTAGTGCATCCACCGCGCCTCGACGGAGGCGTGCAAGGCCTCTTTGCTACCCGCACGCCGCACCGTCCCAACCCCATTGGGCTCTCGCTGTGCCGTCTTGTTGCTGTCGAAGGTGCTACGCTCATCCTCTCAGGCTGCGACGTCATACACGGCACCCCGATTCTGGTGATTGAGCTACCCCCCCCGCATCAACCAGCTTGCACGAGGTTTCTGCATTCATAGGCTAAGCGCCGCGCTGCCAGGGCGGGCTGAGCGCCGCGCCGCAACGGCAGGACGTCAAGCCGTACATCCCCGCGTACGACACGCACGGAGAAGACGCGTGCTCCGTCCCCGCGTGGATCTCGAACCCACCCATCGCCGGAATCAGTGTTCAGTTCTCCGTGGGGGCAGAGGAAGCTCTTGCTCAGCTCGCACCAACCTTCGCACTCTTTGCGTCGGCGGCCGAGGCGCGTGCGGCGATTGTCGACGTGCTCCGAGGGGACCCCCGCTCTGTGCACTTGCGAAATAAGGGAGACTTCTCAGCCGCATCAGGAAAGCGCTTTGTGTTCGCATTGGACCAAGTGGACGTGACGGCTTCATTCGATGCAGTACCGGGAGGCGGTGCGACCGTGGCGACAGTCGAAGAGATTGTCCCGGTCTACTCCCGTCTCAAGGATGAGCTCCGCAGCAAGGCCGCGGCTACGGCTGCTGTGGCACATGCAACGGCCGCTTCGGTCAGGGCCACAAGCAAGTAGTCTGCTCCATTTCCAAGGACCTGTCACAGTTCTTGTCACAGTCACAGTGTAATGAATTCAATCACCCGCTTCTTGCTATCACCGCTTCCTGACGAATATGTCCAGCTTGTTACGCATCGCCGTCAACATTTCCATCACTGAATCTTATTTCACAGCCGTGCTCTACAACGCCATCGCTACCAGTCAGAAGCCTTCTGGCCGCGCCCGTTTCCACCACGCTTATCATAGTAACCGCCGCCGCCGCGCCCGCTGGAGGAGTCGCCGCCTCTGCCGCCGCGTCCGCCATACGAGTCACCGCCTCGGCTGTCACCGCCTCGGCCGCCGCCGCCGCGGTACCCGCCGCCGCCGCCGCCGCGGTACCCGCCGCCGCCGCCGCCGTGGTACCCC
>Ga0115567_10000409_pt1 | contig 42383 bp, 36 predicted proteins | sample COGITO_mtgs_1204_2_FD_88679 | JGI IMG/M metagenome (GOLD analysis project Ga0115567, IMG submission 88679) | Pelagic marine microbial communities from North Sea - COGITO_mtgs_120412 | ecosystem: Environmental > Aquatic > Marine > Epipelagic | place: Germany:Helgoland, sampling site Kabeltonne...
GAGTGATGCACTTTCCGTAGCCCTATGTCATGCCTTTATAGGTGGCAGTTCTGCGCGGGCAGCTGTGCCAAAATCCACTAAAAGAGGTAGAACTTTAAAAGAAAGTTTCAAACATTTGAAACTTAAGTAAATAAATTATTTGAGGCGGTGATTATGATAGGCGTTTTAACGGGCCAGGTTTTGTTTAGTGACGGGGTTGAGTCCATTTTACAAACATCAAGTGGAACAGGTTACCAAATTTTTTGTTCTCATATATTTCCTGAAGGCGACGTGGCTTCAGTGTACGTCTCACATATCGTCAGGGAAACAGCAGAGCTCTTATTTGCTTTTAAAAATTTAAGAGAGAAAAAACTTTTTGAACTTTTGACCACTGTTAAAGGTGTGGGGCCTAAGTCAGCGTACAATATAGTCTCGCAAATTTCACAAGAAGAAATTGCTAGGGCTGTGAGTACGGATCAAAAAGCCATACTCACCAAGGTCAGTGGTGTAGGAGCAAAGGCTGCTTCTCAAATTATTTTAGACTTAGGTAAAAAAATTCACAAGATTGCTATGTACTCGAATGAGCCGCTTTCGGCTTTCGATTTTGATCAAACAAAGACATTAGGCGATGTAGCTTCTAAATCAAAAACTACAGTGTCTCAAAAACTTGAAAAAATTGAGCTCGGACAAGATAACAATTCAATTTTAAACGACACAATACTTGCGTGTGAAAATTTAGGCTTTCAAACTGACAAAGTTATACCTCTTGCTCAAAGAATTTTAAAAGAAAACGTGATTAAAAAATCTGAGCAGCTGATTCACTTGGTCTTAAAAGAGATTTAACAAGGACTTAAAAGGAAATTTAATGCCCGATAGAATAGTTACAGAACACATGGAGCAAAATGATCAAAAAGCAGAAGTGCTTTTAAGACCGAGTAATTTTACCGAGTACATTGGCCAATCTAAGGTTGTTGAAAATATCAAGCTTATGGTGGAGTCAGCTAAAATTAGACGTGCTTCTATGGACCACGCTCTGTTATCAGGCCCTCCAGGTTTAGGAAAAACTTCACTTGCAATGATCATCTCTAAAGAATTAGACACAAATCTACATGTTGTATCTGGTCCTGCATTGGAAAAAAAAGGTGACCTGGCATCACTACTGACGAACCTGCAGCCCAATGACGTTTTGTTTATTGATGAGATTCACCGTATAAACATCGCAATTGAAGAGATTCTTTATTCGGCTATGGAAGACCACAAGTTGGATATTGTATTAGGTGAGGGACCTGCTGCACGCACTATGCAGATTGATTTGAACCCCTTTACTTTAATAGGGGCAACGACTAGATCAGGACTGCTCTCAAACCCTTTGCGAGACAGGTTTATCGCACATCTGCACTTTCAGTTTTACCAACCAGAAGATTTGGCCGTTATAGTTTCTAACAACGCAAAAAAAATAAATTTGAATGTGGGTGCCAAAGCTATTGATGTGATTTCAAGGTGTTCTAGAGGAACCCCCAGGATCGCTAATAGAGTGTTAAGACGAGTGAGAGACTACTCGATTGTTGAAAACAAGCCAGTTGTTGACGAGACCATTGTTTCAAAAGCACTTAACTTAATGGATATTGATCACAAAGGTTTAGACCAAATGGACCGTAAAATTTTGCAGGTGATTGATGAGTATTATGGTGGTGGACCCGTGGGGATAGATGCGCTCTCAGCAACGCTCTCAGAAGACCGCACCACCATTGAAGATGTTTATGAGCCTTATTTGCTAAAAGAAGGTTATCTGATCAGGACTCCAAGAGGACGCGAGATTTCAGCCAAGGCTAAAGAGCACCTAAACCTTAACTCTTAAAAAACAAAAAAGTAAGTAAGTAAATAAGAGTGCTATTTGTTCAGTAGATGCTCGTATTCAGGGTGTTTAGAAATGTAGCTGGCAGTGTAACTGCAGACAGGTACAACTTTTAGCTTGTTCTCTTCAGCAAAAGCTAAGGCCGCCTTGTTGAGCTGTGCCGCAACCCCTTGCCCTCTTATAGCATCGGGAACGTAGGTTCTGTAGATTTCAATTGTTTTGTTTGGTGTGTCTAACCTGTAGGTCAGCTCGGAACTGTGCTCATCGGTTTTGATTTCAAATTTATTTTGGTCTTGGATGTGGTTCATAGAAGTCTCCTCTTCAGAAGACTTTAACATCTTAAAATAAAAATTTCTAAGGTAGTCTGTTTTTAGATTCGTTTTAGTTCACTAAGTTGAAAAACTTAGTGATTGTGAGCCTGATCAACACAATCAGCATTTGCAAAATTATCGCTGGTTACAAAATTTTTAGCTTGGTCTCGAAGCTCTTTTTCAAGTGTCTCAGTGGCTTTAGAGTCGCTTAATTTAATTTTAGAATCTTTTGAGTCTGAGACAGAAACGATGCAAGTTTTTCTTGGATTTATAAGGTTGGATCTTAGTCTTACAGTTACAATTCTAAAGTAGGAGTCGTCAGAGTCATAAGCGCTGTAATCTAGTCTATAAACGACTGCTTTGTCAGTTAGGTCTGTTTTGATGACTTCAACCTTTCCACTTGGCTCAAATGTGCTGTTTCTAACTCCGTTTATCATAAAATAGTTTGCACCCCTCCTGTCTAAAACAGTTAGATCCAATCGGGTTAAGCGGTCTTTTTTAGATTCTTTGAAAGTAGAGCCGGAGAGTACAATTTTATTTTTGAAGGAAAGTTTTGCTGAACACTCTTTTATAAGATAATCGCCTCGAGACTGGCTGCTCTTTTTACACTTGCTGACTTTATGTTCTCTGACAGAAATGTTTTCTGCAGCAAAAGAAGTGGCTGTTAGAGCTGTAGTGGCTATTAAAAGGCTTAGAGCTTTGATCATTTGTGTCTCCTTGGTCATGTTCAGCAACAGGAATGCAAAGTGAGGGCCAGGCTAGATTTTATGTAATCATTATAGGCCCACAGAGGGTTCTAAATCTACCACCTTTGACATGAGCTTGGAATGCCTGTAGTGGTAGCAGAACACACGCCAGTAAAGAGACCAGCACTTCGGCAGGATCCTCTTGTTAATCAGGCGAGAGGAAAATAGAATATGAAGTCATTTAATGATATGGCTTTAGCTGAAGAGCTAAAGAAGGGTCTTGCTAGTTTAGAATTTATCAAACCAACTGAAATCCAGTCCGCTGTGATCGAAACCGCAATGAAGGGTAAAGATCTGATGGCCTGTGCTGAAACAGGTTCAGGAAAGACGGGAGCCTTTGGAATCCCCACAGTGCAAAGGCTTTTGGAAGATCCGAATGCGCGCTGTTTGATTATGGCTCCTACGCGTGAACTTGTTCATCAAATTGCAGATTTTTTAAGGGACCTCACGAAGTATTGTGACACAATCACTGTTGCTGCTTTAGTTGGTGGTGCTGATATGTATAAGCAGCTTCGTGCACTTAAAAAAAATCCACGCATTGTTGTCGCAACTCCAGGTAGACTTAATGATCACTTAAGACGTAGATCACTCAAATTAGATCAAACTAAAATCCTTATATTAGACGAGGGTGACCGCATGTTAGACATGGGTTTTGCACCTCAACTAGATGAAGTTTTGGTTCACCTTCCAAAAGAAAGACAAAGTCTTTTGTTCACAGCAACGCTTCCTAAAAAAGTTAAGATGCTAGCGGCAGATTATTTAACAAATCCAAAAGAAATGGATGTTGGTAGAACTTCACTTCCAGTGGCTTCTATCACGCAGTCTATTATTCAAATGAACTCAAGCCGTGAAAAAGATGACATTTTAGTTGATGAACTCAATAAGCGTGAAGGTTCAGTGATCATCTTTTTTAGAACAAAAAGAAGAGTGGACGAAGTTTATGACAACTTAAGATCTTACGGCTTTAAAGCTGGAATCATTCATGGTGACAGGTCGCAGGGCCAAAGAAACCGTGCGATTTCAGATTTCAAAGGTGGAAAGACTCGTATCTTGTGCGCAACAGATGTTGCCGCCCGCGGAATTGATGTTCCTTCAGTGGGACACGTTGTAAACTACGATTTACCACGTATGGACGAAGACTATGTTCATAGAATTGGAAGAACTGCGAGAAATGGTGCTGAAGGTGAAGCGGTGAGCTTCGTAGCTCGTCCAGATCAAAGAGCATGGATGATGATAGCTAAAAAGTACCAAATCAAAAACTGTGAGATTGAAGGCTTCTCAGCTAAAGATTCAGATGGTGGCCGACCTAAACGTTATGGTCGCAGAGGACCAGGTGCTGGTGGTGGCGATAGAAGAAGAGATGACCGCAGAGGCGGCGGCGGAGATGGCGGAGGCCGTCGCGACCGATCAGCTGGACCATCTGGCAGATGGGCTGACAGCAAGCCAAAGCGTAGAGATGAGGGTGCCGTTAGCAGTTCTGACAGCAATTGGAACAACAAGCCAAGACGCAATAGAGATGAAGACAGTAACGGCGGTGGTTCTAGAGACGAGCGTCGCAGCGGATCCAGAGACAGTTTCAGTGCCAAACCAAGACGAAGAGACGAAGATGGTGGCGGAAGAAGATCTAGAGATGAGAGACCAAGCAGTGGTGGGCCAGACTCTAGGGGCAACTACGCTAAAAGATCTAAAAGTGGATCTGATGAAAGAGGCGGAAGTTACGGTAAAAAAAGAGAAGGTGCTAACGAGAGTGCTTCTAGAAAACGTTTTACTAAAAAATCTGAATCTGAAGGTTCGTCTTCAGAGCGTTCATCATCTGAAGGACCATCTAAACAGGCTGGAGAAAGAGGCGGAGCGGGCGGCTTTTCAAGCAGAAAACCCGCTCCTAAGAAAAAATCTACTGGATCTTTTAGAGCTGCAGCAGCTGGAAAAAAATCTGGTGGTTTGAAGCGTAGCGGTAAGCCTGCGGCTAAAAGATCTTCGGCTTCTAAAAGTGGTGGTAAGTCAGCTACAAAATAGATAAAGTATTGAGATCTATGAAATTATTTATATTTATTTTTTTTCTACCTTTGATAGTTAAGGCAGAATCTGATCTCCAAACATGGAACACAATTACCGTGAAATCTCGGATAGATAGGTTCAGCTATGGACTTGAACTTGAGAGCAGAACTTCAGAATCTGATTCAAACAACAATTTACACCAACTAAAACCTGAAGTCTTTTATGAACTCTCTAAAGGCAAGATTGGCTTTATTTACACATTTGAAACTGATGGATCATTTAAAGAAAAAACTGAGAACAGATACTCTTTTGCCTATGATTTTGATTCTTACAAAAATGATTTACTAAAGGTTACAACTAGATTTAGGCAAGAGTTTAGAAACTTTTCTGATCAAGGCGAATTGGCTTACAGGTTTAGATTTAGAAACACTGTAGAGCTCAAAAATAAAATTTTTTGGAAACTCATTCCCTCGGTAAGTAGCGAGTGGCGCATTTATGAAAAAGACAGTGCGGGGAAATCTTTTGAAAATTTCTCGCACAGAGCTATTTTGCAGTTTGAGAAGACGTTTGGTGCCTATGCGCTTTCCCTTAATTATACGCACAACTTTCAGAAAGAAACGGCTGCAGATAAAAACACCCATGCTATTGGTTTGAGCCTGACAGCAAGTATTTAGAAACTATAGGATATAAAAAAGCCTTGTGAAAACAAGACTTTTGAATCAATGAATGTCATGAGTTGATTGGCAACTTAAATTAGGCTTGCTTTCGAGAGACTAAAATCAAGAGTCCTGCTCCAGCAAGTGACGCCACTAATGAGGCCGCTAAAATACCCATCTTAGCTAAGTCAGCCGAGGCGGGATCTTCAATAGCAAGACCTGTTACAAAAAGTGACATTGTAAAACCAATACCACCTAAGAAACCTAAGCCTATCACGTGGGTCCAGGTGACACCTTTTGGAAGGGCTGCAACTTTTAACACAACAGACAGCCAAGAGAAAAGTAAAATTCCAATAGGTTTACCAACCACAAGACCTAGCATCACACCTAATGAAATTGGAGAGTGGAAAAAGCTTCCCGCTGCCTCAGGAGAGATCACAACACCTGCATTGCAGAATGCAAACAAAGGCATAATTAGAAAACTCACCCAAGGGTGAAGAATATCAATAATGCGGTCAATCGGTGAGAGACCTTCGAAAGCCATGTCTCTAAGAGCAAAAAAGTTTTGTCGGTCTTTTTCTTCCAAGGCCGTTTTAGTAGCCTCTTCATCGTTAAAATAATTAAGTTTATTTAAAGTGTGTTGAGAAATGTCATTGATCATTTTTCCAAGATCATCACCAGAAAATAGAGGCTTAGCCGGGGTCAAAAAGCCAATCACTACACCAGCGATCGTGGCATGCACACCACTAGTAAAAAAACCAAACCAAATGATAAGTCCAAGAATGATGTAGGGGATGACAGTCCTAACTTGAAGAAACCTTAAAAAGATAATAGCCAGCACACCTATCAAAGCTAAACCTAGAGCCGGTGCTGAAATATTTGCTGTATAAAAAGCTGCAATAACAAAAACAGCACCCAGATCATCTACAATAGCTAATGCTAGTAGAAATATTTTTAATGAAAAAGGAACTCTCTTACCTAGAAGAGCAATCACACCTACTGCAAAAGCGATGTCTGTGGCCATAGGAATTCCCCAGCCATTTAGAGCCGTTCCAGGTGCGCCAGACATGTTTAAGGCAACATAAACTAATGCAGGAACGACCATCCCCCCTAAAGCTGCAAACAAAGGAAGGGCTGCTTTTTTTGGAGACGAAAGCTCCCCTGAAATCATTTCTCTTTTGATTTCGAGTCCAACGACAAAAAAGAAAATCACCATAAGGGCATCATTGACCCAGTGGTGAACAGATCCATGCAGCTTGATGCTTCCAATGTCTAAGTTGATCGGAAAATGCAGAATCTCGTGATAGATGTGATGCATTCCGGTGTTGGCCATAACCAAAGCAACGATTGTTGCTATGATAAGCATAATTCCGCTTGAAGCTTCCAAATGCATAAATCTTTCTAGTGGGTTTAGTTTTCTATTTATCATAGCGGGAATCTTAACTAAAATATGATTTATGACAATGCTTTTTAGGGTTTTTCTGAGTTCAGGTTCAAGAAAGTTGGGAGACAGACTCGAGTCTAAAATCAGCTCCGTCTCTAATTGCAGTGACTTTTGCCGATGAACAGTAAGGATCATGCTCAAAAAAGAGGTGAGTTCCTTTTTCTGCAGCTTTTGTAAGCTCTTTTTTCTTTTCTTCAATGATCATTAAAGGATCAAGATCATATCCCATTATCCAGGGCAGTCTCACATGAGTTGCGGTAGGGATTAGGTCCGCACAGTAAAGCAGCGATTCTTTACCATCATCAATCCAGATATTTTGCTGCCCCAGGGTGTGTCCGTGGCTCAAGGTGCATGAGATATGGAGTAGAATCTCTTGCGCACCAGAAAGAATTTTTAAAGCGCCTGCTTTTTCGAGAGCTTCAAAGTTACAAGAATAGTAGCTGGCTTTTTCACGGAGATTTGGAGTTCTGGCCGTTTCTAAGTTTTCTTTTTGAATGTAGTAGGTGGCGTTTTCAAATGTGGGAACTAAATCTCCGTCTTTAAATCTGGTCGCACCACCTGCGTGATCAAAGTGGAGGTGTGTAAGAATCACGTCAGTGATGTCTTCAGGTAGGATTTTGTGTTTTGCCAGTGCCTTTAGAATACCTGAGTCAGTCCCGGATTCAACAGCATACATTTCGGCAAATTTTGGTCCAAGCTTTGGGCCGTACTTCTCTTCAAAGTCACCACCGAGGCCTGTGTCGATTAAGATTTTTTTGTCATCTGAGATCAGTAGCAAGCACCTGCAGTCCATATTGATTCTATTCTGTTCGTCTGAGGGGTTGGTTCTGCTCCACAAAACTTTAGGGACGGTTCCAAACATGGCGCCACCATCTAGACCAAAATTTGTTGTGCTCAAAGCGTGCAATTTGTAAGAACCAATTTTTAATTCAAGAGGTTTGATTTCTAAATCGTGGTAGAGGTTGTCACTTGTGTTCATATTTTGGGTCCTATCTTTGCTCCGCTGTTGAAATTTTCAAAAGCATTTTTGCTCAATCTCAAATCTTTTTCGCTAAGGTTGAATTTGTCTTTAGTCGAAAAACCATATGCCCCAACAAAGTTTGATCGAGTGTTGTTTTTATAGATCAAGCCAGTGTGCAATTTGTCAGATATTTTTTCGGATACTAAAAGGTTTAGCGCTGATGAGAGTGAGGAGACATCGTGATCTTTGTCATCAAGTGGAGTGAGCTTATAAGAAAGCTCGCTTTCTTTAACAGCTTCGCCGTCTATGATGATATCAATTTCATGAAGTGGGCTGTTGATCTCTTGAGTGGTGGTGTAAGACTTTGAAAAGCCCACGTGGTTTCCATAAATTACACAGGGTGAGATAATATCAATGACTGCAGTTCCATTGTGATTCATAGCAAGTTCTAGAATTTTTTTAAGCTGCAGGTTGTCTCCAGAAAAAGTTCTTGCAGCGAACTCACATCCAGCGCCTAGCGCCTGAAAAAGCATATCCATTTCTGGAAGAGGCTGAACGCGTTTGATTTTTGATTTATCATCTTTGTGACTGGTGGCAGAAAATTGACCTTTGGTGAGTCCGTAAACACCGTTGTTTGCGATGATATAAACTATAGGGATATTACGCCTTACAAGATGTAGAAAACCGCCGAGCCCAATAGAGGCCGTGTCGCCATCCCCGGAAACACCAATAAGTTTGGCTTCTGGCTGACTTAAATTGACCCCTGTTGCAAGGGGAGCCATACGGCCATGAAGTGAGTTAAAGCCAAAACTTTGATTTAAAAAGTAGTTCGGAGTCTTTGAGGAGCAACCAATACCGGAAAGCTTAATAATATCTTTAGGATCAATTGAGAGTTCAAACATAGCGTTCACAAGGCCCTGCGTAATAGAGTCGTGACCACAGCCCTTGCAAAGAGTTGAGGGGTTTCCTTGGTAATCTTTTTTAGTCAGGTTGATTTTGTTGTTCAAGGCTCCTCCTTTCAAAAACACTTTTGATTTTCTTGGCAATTGTTTTAGCATTTGCAGGAAGTCCACCAAACTGATTTATGGAATGAGAGTGAAAAGTTGAATTTGTTGAGCTTTTTAAAATTTGACTAAGCTGTCCGTCACGGTTGAGTTCAACAACAAAGTTAAGTGCGTGCGTTCTTAAAAAATCAAAAACTTCTTGCGAGGCGGGAAGTGCTCTGACTCTCATATAAGAAAATTCAAAACCCAAAAGTTCTTTTAACTCTTCGTAAATCTGTCCGGTGCTTCCCCAAACAACAACAGAAAGTTCAGCATCCTTTTTAATGATAATGTCTTCAGGAATTTTTGCTATTTCACGAAAACTTAAAACTTTTTCTTTTAGACGGCTTAGTTTTTTTGTGTAAACACTTGAATTTTCAGAGTAGTCACCTTTTTCATCGTGTCCACTGCCTCTGGTAAAATAAGATAAACTTTGATCGCTTAGTCTTGGAATGCTCCTGCTAGAAACAAGTGACTCATTTGAAAAGCGTTTGAAGTTTCCATCTGGCTTGATAGCGACAGAGCCTTTAGAGATTTTACATTTAGTTTGTTCAATAGGGCCTGTTTGATGCCATTCATTCATTCCCAAATCGAGGTCACTTAAAATCATCACTGGGGTTTGAAGTTTATCAGCTAAGTTTAAACTTTCAAAAGCATCATCATAGGCCTCTTGCGGTGTGCCCGGTAGAAGAACTGGATGCAAGGTGTCTCCGTGTGAGCTGTAGTGAGCTAGAACCAAGTCTGCTTGCGAAGTTCTTGTAGGCAGACCAGTAGAGGGTCCAGATCTTTGCACATCTAAAATAACAAAAGGACTTTCAGAAAAATAACCAAGTCCGATGGCCTCTTGCATAAGGCTAAGCCCTGGTCCAGAGGTGGCTGTAAACGCTCTTGCTCCACTCCATCCTGCACCAAGAGCAGCAACAGCAGATGCAATTTCATCTTCACATTGATGGGTAGATCGCAAACTTGGATCTGCTGTAAGATTTGAGTTTAGTTTGTCAAAAGTTTCTACTACAGAAGAAGAAGGAGTGATTGGGTACCAGGTAGCTACACTTGCCCCGCCATCTAAAAAGCCTAGGGCTGAGCAGGCGTTGCCCTCATATATATACTTGTCTTTTGTTTTTTCTTTTTCTACTTTTTTAGAAACTGAAAAAGATTTCAAATCATAGAGGATGTAACCTTGCTCAAGAGCACTGATATTTGCAGTGAGCACATCTTTAGGAAGTTTTTTGAAAAATGACTTGACTAGTTTAGTAGACTCTTTGAGATCAACATCTAAAGCTTTTAGAACTGCTCCCGCATACATAAGATTGTAGAGCAGTTTTTTTATTGATGCTGAGGAATGAAGTTCTCTAGCCGTAGACCTGCAAGGAATCTGACAAGTGCTGTGACGAACACTTTCAGTTTTAAAATCGCCGTTTAAAATGCAAGTGGCTTCAGGTTGCAAATTCAACAAGTCCATCTCGATGGTTTTTTTGTTAAAGCCCACATACAGATCAATTTTGTCAGTAAAGCCACCAAAGTCATGATCAGTGATTCTAACAGCGTAAGTGGTTGGAAGTCCTGCAATATTTGAGGGGAATAAATTTTTAGTGCTGACTGAAAAGCCTGACTTAGCTAAGCAGCGAGACAGAAAACGGTTGGCAGTCATGCTGCCTGTTCCGTTTTCAGTTGAAATAGAAATGTTGAAATTTTTAAACACTTAAAAGACTCCCTTTTTTCTGTGCTTTATTTTTCTTTATCCGAAATAGCAGAAGGATCAATAGTTATAACCCAGTTTTTGTAGGCTTCCCTGATCTCTTCAATCGGACCAGGAGGCACCACGGGCCCCGTATAGAGTGTTAAAACTCCTGGTTTCGGCATTTTATTCTCTTTAGGCCAAAGCTTAGCATTTCCTTTGATGTAAATAAAGAAAACAGGAGTTTGGGTTTTTTGTGAAAAGATGCTCACACCTTTTTTAAAATTTTGTAGGTAGCCGTCTGGAGACCTTGTGCCTTCAGGAAAAAGAATAAGCCAGATGCGGTCTAAATCTTTGAGAAGAGTCAAAATCAAATCAATTGCTTCAGATTTTTTATCTTTTCTATCAATAGGAATAGCGCCTAAGCAGTGTTTTGAGAAAAAAGTGAAAACTGGATTTCTAAACCAGTAGTCTTTAGCTGCAGAAATATAGAGATCTTTCCAGTACCTCATAGGCACAGCTGCTGAAATAGAAGTCGCATCAAGATGAGAGGAGTGGTTGGAAATGATGAGAAGCTTGGGATGCTCTTTGTAAACCTTGTGGAAGTCGCCAACAACTTTAAGGCGAACATAAAATTTGTATGCAATGAATTTTAAAACACAACCCCACAAAAGCCCTATAAGCTTAGAGGTTAAGTCAAAATGCCTTGTGAATAGGGGAAGGTGCTTTAAATAAGTGGGAAGGTTCTTCCACTGGTCATTTTCATAGTTCCAATCTTTCATAAATTAAGCCTTTAACTTCACAAGCCTGTAAAAAAAGCTAGATCGCCCGTGACCCAAAGAAAGAGTGTGTAGAAGGGATACACATAAATGATGTGATTTGTACGGCTTAAGATGTCGCCTCTGCCGATTATAAAAACACCGTGGTCTTTCATACCAGAGTCTTTTCTAAAAGTAGAGATTCCCCACTCACCAAAATGTGCTCCCCAAAAAGCAAGCACACTGGCGGTGATCCAGTACACTTCAGATGTGTTAAAGAGCAGTCTTCTAAACGCCCACGCAAGTATGACCGTAAGAAAAAAAGAGCAGATCAGACCACTCCATTTTGCTTTAAGACTCACATTCCCTGCAACAGTTGAAGAACTTGGAAACATCAAACTGATTCCGTTGGTTGTGTTCACTGAAAACTCAGCCAAAGCGTAAAGGTAGAACAATAGGTAAACGCCTTTATCAAGTTCAAACATTCTTCCAGCAAGCACTATATTAAATCCAAAAAGACAGAAGCAAACAAAAGTTATGCTTATGTACTGAATCATATTGCCAGTTTTATTAAGCAGCACCGGAATAAGAGTCAGTGCAAAAAGAAGAACTGAGAAGGTGCTGAAAAAAGCAATGTCCAATCTGTTGTAAATAAAGTAACCCGCCAAAAAAGTTGCAAAGTAGCACGCCCAAACAAACAAACTTCTGTGGTACATGCCGGTCATTTGGAAAAAGCGTTTAGACGAGTAGATAGAGACCAAAACTAGAAAAAGCATAGGCCAAGGCTGTGGCAGTCCAAAAAAGAAAAAGAAAAGAGGAAGTATGTAGAGCCACGATTTAACACTGGCCCATGAGGCTTGGACGTGAGTTCGTGAATTTCTAAAAATGTAGAGTGGAATGCCAATGATTATTAAAAAAGCAGCCACTAAGCCGAAGTTTTCTAAATAAAAAGTATCAAACCAAAGGGCATTTTCCATAGGCCGCATTAGACCCTCTACTCCGGTCGTTTGCAAGAAGAAGAGGTCTAAGCAAAGGCGTTACAAAGCAGGTGAGACGGCCTCAATTACTGTTTGTGAAGCTTCCATTCCTTTGTAGAATAGAAACTGAGAACCTGACCAGACTTCAGACCACTCTGGAATAGTGAATCCAAAGTATTTCAACAAAACAGCATCGACACCCTTGATAAGTGGTGTGTTCACTACAATAAATCTGGCCGCTGCAATTGTAATTATAGTTTGTCGGGTGAATCTAGCATCAGTGCCTGGAGAATAGTCATAACTAAGCGGTCCTAAATCAACAGCGCGCTCATCAGCTTTTTTCATTTCGGCTAGAAGTGCAACGTCTTCTCTCATTCCAGGCCTTGCCATCAAAAAGACCTCGCTGTCCTTATTGCTGTCGAACTCTTTTGCTTTAAAATCAATTTCAGCTCTTATGGCTGCAATCTCGGACTCTACTGCTTTTTTCTTATTCATGAGTTCAGTATTTATAGCGGAGAGTTCAGTAGGCACAGATTCGTTGTTGCTCTTCATGTTGAGCTCAGCCCTTACAACATCTAGCTGTGCACTCACTTGGCCCACTTCTTTTTCTTTTGTGATGAGTTGATCAACTAAAGCAGTTCCATCAACATTTCTAAGCATAAGCTTTAAATTTATATGCTTCCAAAGTCTTTTGTATTCATGAGCTCTGGCAAAACTAGTTAAAAAGTCAAAACTGAGACTCCTCACCACCCCAGCGTTCATATAGTTAGATCTGACTTTTTCAAATGATGAAACCTGTTCAGAGATGCTCACTGAATCTATTTTGTTTAGCTCGGCTAGATGTGTGTTAAGAGCTGAGAGGTTTTGCAAATCTTTGACTGCCATATCTAAAACTTTAGCGATAAATTTATTAACCTTGTTGTCACCGACCTTGCGCATCTGCTGTGCAAAAAAGTCTATTACAAAATGGGCAGACCTTGGACTTAACCAAAATCTTCTATCTATATCTTTAAGAGCTGCGTTTTCTAGCTTTAATTTGATTGCCAAGGACTGACCGCCTAGATGCCTGGGGATCCCATCTGGGAAAGGCACAAGTCCGTACTCAGCCATGATCATAGCCATTGTAGGTCTGCGCTCATCTTTGGTTAATTTAATGTAATCAGGAATTTTCGCCTCTTGATTGGCATCAGAAATTCCTGTTTGAGAGTAGGCTAATGCAGCATTGTCTCTAGCCTCTTTACTGATTCCATGACTGATTTGGTTTTCAAAGACTTTTCTAAAAGAGGTGTAGACCTTGAATTTTTCATGAACAAAATCTACCAGAGGTTTGATGTCTTTTTCTAAGCCCCTAATGACGGTCTTGATTTCTGCTTTCGTGTAAGTGGGGGCGTAAGCATTGTCAGCAAACATACCTTTAAATTCCGCCAGCTTTTCTTGTTTAAAATTTAGCTCTAAGATATTTCTTTCAAATTTTAACATGACTGAGTTTGCAACACCTGTAACGCGTTCCAAATCATTTTCTCTTAAAGCACTTTTTAAACGGTTAACATTGGCTACTGTTTTAGCATCTAAGATTCTGGCAAATCCGCCTTTTTTAGCTCTAAGTTTTTCGTTCAATTCTAAAAGCTTAATGTGCTCATCTGTTTTGGCTAGAAAATTTTTTAGAGCTTGATAATCTGATTCGACACTTTCAACAATTTTTACAGACTCTTCTAAAGCTGTCAGGTTTGGAACAGCTTCTGAGCTCAAAAGCGAGCCACAGGTCATTGCAAAACTTTGATAGGACAAGAGTGATGATAAAAAGAGAATAGATACATTTAATTTCATAGAAGACCTCATGAGTGTAACAAAGCAATATTTAAGCCAAAATAACTCAGCCCAGAAGCAATTTATGGGGGTTTGATGTCATCTTAGGCTTCCTATGTTTTGTTTATATACATAGGGGCTGTAATCGGTCTTATTTTTAATAAATATTTTAGACAGCTTGATCACTTTGATCTAAGCTTAAAGCAGCAATCAACCAAAGGTCAGGTATGAGCTCACAAAAAATCACTCTCTTTGAAGGCGTTCACAATTCAGCAGCTGATTTTCTTAAAAACAAAGGCTTTGATTTAAAAGAAACCTCTGGAGCCATCAGCGAAGCAGAACTCATCAAAAGCATCAGTGATAACAAAACAGCTGGCGTGGGCATACGTTCAAAAACACAAATCACTAAAAAATTAATAGAGTCCTCACCAAATCTTGAAGCCATCGGTGCATTTTGTATTGGGACCAATCAGATAGACTTAAAAGTCTGCACGACTCATGGGATTCCCGTTTTCAATGCTCCATACAGCAACACCAGATCTGTTGCAGAACTTGTCCTATGTGAAGTGATAGCACTGTCTAGAAAGCTCTCGCACAGGTCAGCCCTTCTTCACAAAGGTGAATGGCAGAAACAAGCCAAGGGATCTTTTGAAGTCAGAGGCAAAACTTTAGGTGTTGTTGGTTACGGTCATATAGGCACCCAGGTGGGTCTTTTGGCTGAAGCATTGGGAATGAAGGTTTTATACCTTGATGTCAGCACTAAACTTCCCTTAAGCAACGCTCAACCGAGTGTAGATTTAAAGTCACTCTTAAATGCTTCTGATTTTGTGACTCTGCATGTGCCCGAGACAGAGCAGACTAAAAACATGATTGGCGCTGCTGAAATCAAAGAGATGAAGAAGGGCTCCTACCTTATCAACGCCAGCCGTGGTTCAGTGGTCGACATACCAGCTTTAGCGGCAGCACTTAAAGAAGAGCATCTCCATGGGGCGGCAATTGACGTTTACCCAGCGGAACCTGCAAAAAACGGTGAGGGTTTTGAATCAGAACTTTTAGGTTTAGAAAATGTGATTCTCACACCTCACATTGGTGGATCAACTGAGGAGGCTCAAAAAAATATTGGTGAAGAGGTGAGTCTAAGTCTTTATAGATTTTTTAAATTTGGGGACACCTCTGGTGCTGTAAATTTTCCGCGCATCAGAACACCTAAAGCGCGCGAAGGTGCGGTTCGAATCACTCATATTCATAAAAACCAGCCAGGTGTTTTAGGTGAAGTGAACTCTATACTTTCAGATATGGGCATAAATATTATTTATCAAAGTTTAGGAACGCAGTCTGAAATTGGTTATTTGATTTTAGATTTTATGGGCACTCCAGCTGTTGCTGACGACCTGATTAAAGTCTTAAAAACAAAGGACTTCACGCTAAAAGCGCGGATTCTTTAGGTTTTAAGGTGCCAGGTAACATATGGTTACAGAGTCGTTGATTCATCGCGATTTGTTACCTGGCCCTTCAGATTAACACAAAACAAAAAAAACTTAAAAAAAGAGCACTTACAGGGTCCTGTTAAAAAACGTTTAGGAGCTTGTTAGGTCTGTTGTCGTCCTGGCCACCAGCTTGTTTGATACAAGTGTAACAAAACAAAATCAAAAAAGCTCATTAGAGCATAAATACAGGAGACACCAATGAAACTTAAGTTTATGTTGCTGACACTTGCAACAACAGTCTTATCAAGCGCAGCCCTAGCTTGCCCAGCATCCAACAACACAATGACAGTAAGAGAGGGAATGAGAGCTGGCGAAAAATTCTGTTCAATCATGCCCACCTCAGCCGAAGCTCCTGCTCAAATTTTAGAGACGACAACTTTTAAAGCTGACACTTTGTACGTTTTAGGTGGTGGTCTTTATGTTGGAGACAACAATTTAAGATCTAACAACGAAAACAAAATTCATTTGAACATAGAAGCCGGAACAAAGATTGTGGGCCAATCCCCTAAAGCTTTTTTGCAAATCAATAGAGGCGCTCAAATCTTTGCAAACGGGACAGCTAGACAGCCAATCGTTATGACAAGTTTGAAGCCTCAAAAAACCAGAGGCATGTGGGGCGGCTTGATCATCAACGGCAGTGCACCAGTAAATGGCTGTGCTGAAGATGTAGCTGTATGTGAATTAAGAGGTGAAGGCTTAACATCATACGACTACGGTGGAGCCAACCCTTCAGACAACTCCGGTGTTTTAAAGTACGTTGTCATCGAGTATGCAGGTTTTGAAATCACTCCAGAAAACGAATTAAATGGAATCGCTTTTCAAGGTGTTGGTAACGGCACAGTGGTTGACTACATTCAAGTGCATATGAACGCTGATGACGGTGTTGAGTTTTTTGGTGGAACTGTAGACGTGAAGCATTTAGTTTTAACAGGAAATCTTGATGATTCACTTGATTGGACAAACGGATGGCAGGGTTCTGCACAGTTTGTAATTGTTGATCAGTTTCCGGATGCTGCAAACTACGGAATCGAAGCAGACAGCTTTAGCAAAAGACAAACTGCAACTCCACGCTCAGCGCCAGTTCTTGCCAACATTACTTTGATTGGTTCTGATAAGTCTCAGGGTGCTAAAGGTGGATCAGGAATTCTACTTAGACGTGGAACAGGTGCTCACATTTTAAATTCATACATCACTGGTTTTGCTGACTCATGTTTTGACATGGATGACAACGAAACATTCAGAAATGCTAAAGACGGTTCAGCTGAAAATGGAAACAACCCAGGTGTTGTTCTTAAAAATGTTTACTTCAACTGCGCGATTGCCTTCACTCCAATTGAAGCCGGTGAGCCATGGGCAATCGAGAACTTTGTAATGGCTCAAACTGGCAACGCTGTTAAAGGTTTAAGTCTTAGTAATTTTGTACCAGCAGCAGGTTCGAACTTAGTTGATATGACAAGTTTTTCTGATGTTGAAAACACAGACTATGTTGGGGCAGTGAGAGATGCGGCAGACACGTGGTTTGCTGGTTGGACGAACCTTACAAAGTAATTTGTTTAAATAAAAATCTGAACCGCACTTCAAAAAAATGTGCGGTTGTTTAGTTTAAGTTTATAGGTAAAAAAACGGGAAAATTTATGCTTATTAAAATAACTCTTTGTTTTGTGGCTCTAAGTGCTCTGACTCAGTTTGCATCTGCAGACGTCGCAGAAGACTTGGTCGAGCTAAGGTCTCAAGTCCAGCTTGAAGCTGACAGTCTTGAAGCTGATAAAAAAGCGGTCAACGCCTCTATTCAATCACTTACGGTTGAAAAAGGTGAATTGGAATCACAAAAGAAATTGCTCTTCCTTGCCAATAGACAGTACGAAGACTCACTCATTGAAAAAACAAAAATTATGGGTGGGGAAGAGCTAAAAGACTTCGCCGGTTACGCAGAAATGGCAGATCTTGGGACTAAGACTTTGGTTGAGTATTTTGACAATGCAGTCCCCTTTAAAGTGAATGAAAGAAAAGAAAGACTTTTGAAACTTCAAGATAAGTACAACAAAAAAGAACTTACAGTGGCTGAGTATTTTGAAAAGTACTGGTCAATTTTGCAAGACGAAATCAGGCTTTCTGAAAATGTTGAGGTTCAAAACGACAGCATCATAATCCAGGGTGTAGAGCACAAAGTTAAGGTGCTTAAACTGGGCATGTTCGGAATGTATTTTAAAAGTTTAGATGGTCGCTTAGGCTACGCATCAAAACAAAATAACAAATGGACTTTCAAATTTTTTAAAAGCAGCACGGATTCTAAACAGGTTGAACTTTTGTTTTCAGCTAAAGAAAAGCAGATCAAAGGTGGGAAATACGAACTTCCCCTTATGATCTCTAGCGAGGTGAAAAATGTTCTCTAAGTTAATCATAAGTTTGAACCTGTTTATAACAACAGCCGCTGCACACAGCGCAAACACAAACACCTCCTACCAGCAGGAATTTGTTTTTTTAAAAACACAGCTCTCAGCACTTAAATCACGAAGACTTAAAACAACAGCAAGGCTTCAGTCTCTAAACTCTAAACTCAAAAAAGAAGTTTTCAGCTTAGGCGGTCAGATTTCAAACTTAAGAGCAAAAAATGAAAGTTTAAGAACAAGGCTTTCTAAATTTGATGAAAACCGAAGTGACAAAGAGATGGTGCTCAAAAAAACTGAGGTGGTTTCTTCTCAAATGAGAGATTTTGTAAACAACCATAAAGCCGCAGCTGAAATGCCTGTCGAAGACGTAAACCTCTTTGTATTAGATTTTTTAAGAAGAGGCTCTATTTTAAGTGAAGCCAAAGGTGCTGTTTACAATCAAGCAGGCGAGAAAGTGTCGACGCAAATTTTAAGCATGGGTCATATTGCTGCTTACGCCAAAACTAAGAAAGGTCTTGTGCCACTTGCTGCAAGCTCTGATAAAAAAGATCTGTTTTTAACAGATGAAAAAGCACCGAGTTTTGATCAAAAAAAACCAGGTTTGGTCTCAAGCACTGTGGTTTTAAAAGAGGGTGGTGTTCAAGCAAAAGCCCCCACTTTGACTTCAGTTTTAAAAGAAAAATTAGATTCAGGTGGAGCGGTTGGCTACATCATTATATTTCTTGGATTTATTGGTTTGGGCATAGCCTTTATCAGATTTTCACTGATCAGGTCTTACAATGTGCTAGATGAATCAGGTATTAAAGAAGTGGTTAAAAAAATCCAAATGGGTGAGCTTGAGACAGCTAAAACTATTTTGGGAACTCAGAGTTCGAACCCTCTTAGTCAGTTTGTAGAAAAACTTATTAGCTACAGACACAAGTCTAATGAAGTTTACGAAGCTATTGTTATAGACGAGATTTCTAAAGTTCAGTCTAAAGTCTCAAGATATGGTCCATATCTAATAGTCTTAGCTGCGGTTGCACCTCTTTTAGGTCTTCTAGGAACTGTTACAGGAATGATTGGTACTTTTGACATGATTACCATTCACGGGACAGGAAACCCAAAACTTTTATCAGGTGGAATCAAAGAGGCTTTAGTGACAACCCAAATGGGTTTGATGGTGGCCATTCCATGCATCTTAGCCGGCAACTATTTGAGTTCAAGAGCATTAAAAATAGTTTCAAAATTTGAAGAAGTGGCTTCAACGTTACCAAAAATATAAAGCGGTTGTGGTTATGAACTTTCTAGAATTGATCTTTTCAAAAGTAAACTCAGGCGGGGCCATCATGTGGCTGCTTCTTTTACTGAGTGCTTTTTTGTGGGGACTTCTATTTAGATATAAAAACCTACTGGACCCTAACAACCCTGACGGCTATTTCTTAAAAATTATGGACTATCTAAAATTAGCTGCCACTGAAGACAAATCAGAAGTGGAAAGCATTGTTTATGACAAAATCTCTTTTGATGCTGGACTGATCAAAGCCATCATTGCTGTGGCACCTTTAATGGGTCTATTGGGCACAGTAAGTGGCATGATTGAGACCTTCGCATCCCTCGGCACAATGGAAATGTTTAAATCAGGTGGAGGCATTGCGGGAGGAATCTCTCAAGCACTTTTGACCACCCAACTAAGTTTGATCGTGGCAGTGCCAGGAATTTTATACCTAGAACTGATCGAGAGAAAAAAACCAATTTTAATGAAAGCTTTTAAAAAAGAGATGTATGAAGCGAGCTTTAAAAACAGAGAGAGGCCAGACTATGAAGTTTAAAGTGAGAAAAGAAGAGTTGAATGATCAAGTCGATATGTCTCCACTTATCGACATGGTTTTTATACTCTTAATCTTTTTTATGGTCACAACAACATTTGTAAAAGACATGCAGGTTGACTTAAACAGACCGGGTGCAAGCACGGCAGAGATGAGTTCTGACAAATCTATTCGAGTGACTTTAGACGGAACTAAAAAAATCTATTTTGATGGCCAAGAAGTTGAACTCTGGGCTCTACAGGGGCTTGTGAGAAATGCAATCGACACAGGTTCTTCAAAGGATGTTTTGGTGATCACGGACTCTTCAGTCACTGCGCAAAACTTAATTGATGTTGTTGACCAAGTTAGGCTTGCAGGAGCTCAGAACGTTGGTGTCGCAACAGAGTCAGAGGGTTGATATGAAAGCATTTGTTAAAACATTTTTAGGTGGATTTGCTGGTCTTGCAGGAACTTTAGGGCTGCTGATGTTGATCAACTCTTCACTTATGGATTTTGGTAAGTCTAAGAAAACAGAAAAAGTTGTTAGGTTTGAAATTAAGAATCCGCAACAGACTAAAAAAATTGCTCAAATTAGAAAAAACAAAAAACAAAAAAAATCTAACAAACTTAAGCCTGATCTGCGCTCAATGATTTCAGGCATGAGTTTTGGAATTCCAGCTTTTGAGATGGATTATGGATCGGGAAGCGATTTTCTCAATCAGGGCGGCTATATGAACGGCTCAAAAGTCGATCAAAAACCTAAAGTCGTTTACAGAGCTGAACTAGAGTTTCCAGAAGAGGCAGTTGACTCAAATAAAAGTGGTTATGTGACTTTTGGTGTTTTTATAGACGAGAGCGGAGCACTTAAAAAAGTAGATGTTTTAGACAGCTACCCAAAAGGTGTTTTTGAAAAAGCAGCGACGGATAGCATTAAAAGATGGAAGTTCAAGCCTGCAATGCATAAGGGAATCAACGTAGCCACTTGGCAAGAGCAAAAAATTGTCTTTGATGCGGAGGCTTCATAGGTGAAAGTTTTGGCAACTGTTTTCTTCTTAATTTTAAATTTTCAAATGGCTTTTGCCAATGAGTCTTTAATGTTTCAAGCAGAGTCTCTGCTTCGTGAAGAAAAGCCAGTTCGGGCCCTAGACTTTATCAATGCCAACAGGCTGCCTAAGAAAGCTGATCTTCTGATTCGTGCTAGAGCGCACTATCAAAGTGGTGACTTCAAAAAATCTCTCTTAAACTTTAATAAACTACTCACTATTGATAAAAAACCTGAGGCTCCAGTTTTGATCAAGTTGGCTCAATTGAATCTAAAAATGGAGCAACCAAAGTCAGCTTTAAGAAATCTAAAAAAGATAAAAAAAATCTCTATCAAAAGAGAAATTTTACTTTCTCACGCACTGTGGGACATGGGCAAAAAAAATGAGGCTTACAGGCACCTTGTAAGCCTTCCAAAAAATAAAATTGAAAATAGAGATTTAATCGAAAGACAAAAACTCTACTACCTTTACAATCTCGGAAAATTCAAAGAGCTTTTTGATGTGTCTTCAAATTATCTAACAGACAGAGCCTCTTCAGTTGAGTTTGGACTGTATGGTGTGAGTCTACTCAAAACTAAAAACCGTTATTTGGCTGAAGTTTATTTTGATATGCTTTTGTCTCACAAATCTAAAAGTGATCTGCTTTTAAAAGAACGAGGTGTTTTTGAATTAGAAGCAGGTAGAGCATATGTTGCGTCTTTGTTCCTAGACCGAGCGGCACATCTAAATGTTATTCATTCATTTGAAGCTGCGGCCGTTCATTTAGATTTAGGGCACCACACAAGAGCACTTTTTTTTAATGGAAGGGTTGCGGATCAAAAAAAGAAGGTTTTGCAGCAGTTCACGATTTATCTTGATTCTGAAGATTATGAAAAAGCGCTGTCGCTAAAATATGAGCTTGAAAAAAAAGACCTCTTAAAAGAAGACAAGATCGCTTACGCATTGATGTACTCAGCCTTTAAAGTAAGTGACTACAGTACATTTGCAAGTCTACTCACCAGCATCACTTCTAAAAACTACCTTTCAAAAGTTTTAAGATTAAAAGAAATTGTAGATTTATGTAAAAAATCTGTGGGGCTCCAGTGCGTATTTTCTTAATCCTGATTTTACTTTTCTGGTCCGCATTTAATATAGATGCTGCAGCGACCGCTAGTGGTGAGAAGGGACAGCTCCAGGTCTACCTTTTTAAAGGGGCTAAGCTTCCGAAGAGAACAAAGGTTTTTTTCAAAAAAAATAAGAAAATTTCTACAGACTATATCTACAATGGTTTTTCAAATTTTATTTTTACTGAAAATGAGTATGAAATAGCACTTTCAAAAAAGGGTCCGTTTATAAAAGTTAAAGTTTTTGCAAGTGAGACCAGTCAAATTTCATTTGATCTAGCAAAAGAAAAAAACAAAAGGTTTTTGTCAAAGTACGATGATTTTTCAAAAAAACTAAACCTAGAAAATCAAAAGCTCACCAACATAAAAGGCAAAATTGTCTCGAAAGAGTCGGGTCAGGGCATTAAAGATGCTTCAGTGATTTTAGCTGGCTCAAGTTTGACTGCAAAAACTGATGACAAAGGGCAGTACGAGATTTCTGTTCCAGAAGGCACGGACTACAGTCTTTCAGTCGTACATCCAGATTTTCGCGCTGAAGTTGTCGAAATCAAAACAGGGGGCAGTGCTTCAAGCATATCAATGAGACCTTCTATGGGAGAACTCGCAGAATATGTGGTCACAGCACCTAAAACTAAGGGGTCTATTGAGGACCTTCTAAAAGAACGTAGAAACTCCACTGCAGTTTCTGTCTCCATTGGTTCAGAACAGTTTGAAAAAAACGGTGACACGAACGCAGCGGCGGCTCTTAGACGCGTATCGGGCCTGAGCCTTGTCGAAGGAAAATACGTTTATGTACGCGGCCTAGGAGAGCGCTATTCAAGCACCACACTAAACGGCTCTATGCTTCCTAGCCCAAACCCTTCAAGGCGAGTTGTGCCTTTAGATCTTTTTCCAACAGCACTTATTGAAAGTGTCTTGATTCAAAAATCTTACTCCGTTGACAAGCCAGCTCAGTTTTCAGCAGGTTTAGTTGAGGTGCGCACACTCTCTATTCCTAAAAAATCTTACGCCAAGTTTTCTCTCTCTACCGGTGCCTCATCTGATAGAATTTTAAGTGGAGATGAAAAAAGCACGGCCTACAAAGGTGGCAAAAGAGACAAGTACGGTGAAGAGGATGGATCACGCGCACTGCCTGAAGCGATTAGAGAAATCAGGGAGAATCAAACTGAAATCATTGCTGTGAACGAAGATGACTGCATTTTTTTTGGCATCTGTGATGGACTTTCTTCAGAAGATATTGCTGAACTAGGCTTAGCTTTTTCAAACAACTACAACACCAACGAAGAAAAAACGGCACTAAACCAAGGAATGTCTTTCGAAGGTGGACTAAGTCAAAAGAGGGGCGTTCTGCGTGCAGGACTTATTGCTAAAGGCACTTACCGAGCCACCAACGACCGTGATTTTCAAGAGAGCAATGGCTACCAACTAGGTGAGGGCGGCAGACTAGAAAAAGAAAGAGAAGTCAGAATTGATGATTCGACTTCGACCATTAACACTGGCGGCTTGGTTTCAGCTGGAGTGGAGCTCTTTAAGCGTGCAAAGATTGAGGGCTTGGGCCTGATCACAAGATCGACCACTGACGGCGTCAAACTTATAGCACAAGATGTTTTAGGAAATGATGAGGACAGTTTAAGAACCACAAGACTTTTGTGGGAAGAACGCGAACTTAAGAGTCTTCAGTTCAAAGGTGAAATTAATTTATTTGAAAACTTTAAAGGACCTAAAGTCGAATGGTTCTTAACAAAATCTGAATCTTCTCAAGAGCGTCCTGACAACCGCCAGTACTCCTATGATCTGCGCACTGATGAATTTGTTGTGAGAAACTCTGGTAACGAGCGTCAGTTTGCCGGTCTCTTCGATGAAGCTAGGGATTTGAATGTAAAAGTCTCTGGTGAAATCAAACCCTTGTCCTGGCTGTCTTTTAAAATTTCAGGCGGTGGCCGCTCATTTAAAAAAGACCGTGAATACTCCATGCAGCGTTTTTCTTTTATCCAGCAGAACTTAGGAAATGATGTAGACATCAGACAAGATCTAGAAAGTATTTTTGATCCTTCAAATATAGAAAACGGTGAATTTAAATTACGTGATTCGACTACAGCAACTGACAACTACAGAGCTGATGAAGACAACAATGCGGTTTTTTCATCAATAACTTCAGGCTTTCAGTTTTCTGAAAATTCAAAGTTAGAACTTATCACAGGTGTGCGCTACGAAAGACACAATCAGTCTGTAAGAGCTTTCAACATCATCACTAATGAAAATTATGACAACGATTCAGTGCTTGATCAAAACGAACACTTTTACAATTACGGTGCAGTCTACTCTATAAACAAAGCCACTAAGTTAAGACTTGGTTACAGTGAAACTGTAGCCAGGCCAGATTTGCAAGAGTTCGCACCGGTTGCCTACATCAACGATGAAGAAAATATTTTGGAGATTGGTAACCCAGATCTAAAAATTGCATCAGTGCAAAACTATGATGTTAGGTTAGATTATAATTTTAGCAACAGAGAGTTTGCCTCTCTTGGTTTTTTTAGAAAAGAGATTGCCAACCCAATAGAAACTGTTGCCTCTGAAGCTCCTGGGGACGCACAAACTTTTAAAAATGTTTCAGGCGCTAACAATGAAGGCTTTGAAATTGAATTTAGAAAGTACGTTGTTTCTGGTTTTACACTCGGCGGAAACTATTCAAGAATCAACTCAGCAGTTGAGATCGCAGCTGACGAAATTGGAAACAGCACCTCGGCAAACAGACCGCTTCAGGGGCAAGCACCTTACTTAGTCAACTTTGCCTTAGAGTACGAATTCAAAAAAGCAAAACTAAATTCCGCACTGGTCTATAACGTATCGGGCCGGAGAATCGCGCAGACGGGCGTTGCAGGGCTTCCCGATATATATGAAGAGTCTTTCGAACAGCTTGATTTTGTAATCAGCAAACAGCTTACTAAAAACCTCTCGATTGGTTTTAAAGCTCAAAACTTATTTGACCCCGTTGCAGCTAGAACTCAAGGTGGCCTTCCCGTTAGGGGCTTCAAATACGGCAGGCGTTATTCGCTCAATCTTTCAACGTCTATCTGAGGTGCCAGGTAACATATGGCGTGGCCTCGAATACAGTCGTTCTCACAAATGACCGGGTTGTAGCTTTTGCGGCACGTAAATGATATTTTCATGTCAGAGAGTTGAGTTTTTCAAATTTTTAATGTCTTTGTGCGATGCTTATGATTTGAAGACTTGGGTTTTAAAGTGTGAAATGTTAGGACTTGCTTCACTAAGTTTTGGTCGGAACTCTACCGCTCAAATAACAATTTACGGCACCTCAAAAATATAGCCCTTGTCACATTTAATGCTTCTTATCGAAAATAACTACATTTGAAGCGTTGGGTTAGTGACCTATACCTTTCAATTGTTATACTTTCCAGGCCTAAGGAGTATTTATGAAAATTATTGAAAGTCTTGTTTATTTTCAAAATAAAACTCAAGAAGACTTTAAAAAAGAAAAAAACGCGATAAATTTATTAAAATACCTATTTGCCTATATTACATTTATTTTCTCAACAATCGTTGCAATTTTAACACTACCGCTAAGATTGATTTTTCTTAAAAAAGAAAACTGTTCGCAAATTATTAGTATAAACAGTGAAAATATAGATGATTATTTAAAAAAAGATGTTGTTCTGTTAGATTTTTGGGCCGAATGGTGTGGCCCGTGCTTGGCAATGAATATAATTATAAGTGATTTAATAAAAGATCATACAAATTTTCACATAGGGAAAATTAATGTAGCTAAGCATGCTAACCTTGCGAAAAAGTTTCATGTTAAAAGCCTGCCCCAGTTTATTTTGTTGAAGAAGGGCGTTGAGGTACAGAGATATTTTGGAGCAATGACCAGTGAAGAATTAAGAAAATTCTTGGCTTCGACTTAATCTTTGAGTTTAGTAAAAGCGGTGTGTTTTCTGGAAAATACTTAAATAAATTCTTTTAAACTGGACCCATGGCCCTAGTGATTAATTTAAAAATTTTTAGAATGAATGAGTCTTTCTGAGCAAGAAAGGCTTTTTTATTTGGTCACAGAGTTTATGACTTTATATGAAAGAGCATCAAAGTCAGAGCTCAAACTAAAGAGAGATGATGTCCAGCATTTCTACAACCTACCCAACTGACTCACTGCAGTTTGTTACCAAGCACCTGATTGTTAGAGAGTTGTTCTATGAAAACTACTACAGAAAAACAGCTCACTTTAAGAGCACTTGTTATAGGCTGCTCAATCGGTGGCTTGGTCACTGCAATGAATCTTTATTTTGGTCTGCGCACGGGATGGACCATTGGAGGCTCGCTGATTGCGGCAATTCTTTCTTACTCTTTTTTTCAAGCGCTCGGGCTCAAAGAGGCTTTTAGCCCACTGGAGACCAATATTGCGCAAACTGCAGGTTCTGCTGCAGGAAGCATGACCACGGCTGCCGGCCTGGTGTCGGCAATCCCAGCAATGAAAATGTTGGGCTATGAGCTCACCATGACAGAACTTTTTTTGTGGGCAATCTCTGTGGCTTATTTAGGAATTTTCTTTGCAGTTCCTCTCCGGCGCCAAATGATCATCATTGAAAAACTTAGATTTCCAACGGGAACGGCTACAGCTGAAACCATTCAAGCTATATTTGCCACAGGTGATGAAGCTAAAAGAAAGAGTAAAGCACTTTTAAACGTAGCGCTCTTTGCAGCAGTGCTCACTCTTGCTAGTTTTTTTATTCCAGCTCTTGGTCACCCACCACTGCTTAAGTGGATTGGCTTAGGAATGATTTCAGCATGGGGCTTTTCTGTTTTAATAAGTCCAATGATGTTTGGTGCTGGAATTCTTATTGGACCAAGAATTGGTATTTCATTGCTACTAGGTGCGGTTCTTTCTTGGGGAATCTTAGGACCCCTTTCGCTTCAAATGGATTGGACCAGTGGTGCAATCATGAGTTACGCCGATGGCCCTAGAGGTTGGCTACTGTGGCCAGGTGTGGCCCTTATGGTGACCGATGCGCTCATGGCGTTGATTCTTTCTTACAAAGTCATCATAAACAGTTTTAAGTCTAAAAACATTCCTGGAGCAGAGGTTTTAGATGATTCAGAGCCTATCCCTAAAACAGTTTGGATGGGAGGGCTTGCACTCTCAACAGTAGCACTGATGACGTCAGCTTATTATGTTTTTGAAATACCTCCTTTCATAACTTTACTTGCTGTAGCACTTTCTGCAGTTCTTTCGGTTATTGCAGTAAGAAGCACAGGGGAGACAGACATCAATCCACTCGGTGGAATGGGCAAAGTGACTCAACTTGTATTTGGAGCGATTTCTCCAGGTAATGTTTCAGTGAATGTTATGTCGGCAGCGGTGACCAGTGCAGGTGCCGCACAGGCAGGCGACATGATGCACGATTTAAAGACGGGGCATTTGCTAGGAGCCTCACCATTTAAACAGTTCAAAGCACAGTGTGTGGGTGTTTTTGTAGGAATGCTGATTTGTATTCCTGTCTATAAACTCTTTGATACAGCTTATGTGATTGGTGAAGGGGACCTCCCTGCTCCCGCGGCCCACGCTTGGAAGGCAATGGCTCAACTTTTAAATCAAGGTGTCTCAGCCCTTCCGGACAGTTCTTTGGGAGCTGTTATGGCAGCAGTGGCTTTGGGTGTGATTATTTCTATTTGCAACAAATTAGAAAAAACTAAAGCTTGGACTCCGAGTGGTCTAGCTATGGGAATCGCTTTTATTATTCCAGCTTACTATTCCGTTGCTATGTTTGTTGGATCTATGTTTTTGATCTACTGGCAAAAGAAGAATCCGGTTTCATGCAAATCTTTAAGTTATCCAATAGCCTCGGGCCTTGTTGCTGGTGAGGGTTTAATGGGTGTTGTGGTTGCTGTATTAACTTTAATTGGAATTAAGCCTCTCTTTTAAGGTGCCAGGTAACATATGGTGTGGGCTCAAATACAGTCGTTCTCACCTATTACTAGGTTCCGACTATTCCGGCACATTAATGATTTAAATTTTGGTCGAGTTAAAGCATATTTAACAGCGGCTAACTTTTCTATACTGGGTTTATAATTTAACCATTCTAAACAGCTTTCAGGGCTAGGTTCAAAAAGTGTGTCATCATAAACAATGGGTATGCTTAGATTTGTCTGTCCTAATTTTTGATTCAAAGTGCTGTATAGGTAGTCCTGTGCTTTTGTGCACAAACCTGCTTCGATGGGATTCCTGTAAACGTATTTGTAACAGCTTAAGTAATAGTTCGGCGATTGTAGAACGGTTTTATAGTAGCGGCCTGCAAATGTTTGATTGATTCTATGACCTGACTTAGCAATGCGAACGCTCACTCTTTGTGAAAATCTTTGCATGCACAAGCTCAGATTACTTTTAGGAGTGCTGGCTATGAGATGGTAGTGATTGCTCATCAAGACAAAAGAGTGAATTTTTAAGTCATGAATAAGGTTGGCCATAAATAGCTCTTCAGAAAAAATCTTCCAGACTTGATCCATAGGAAGTTGAAACCAGTCTTTGCTAATACAGCGGCCGGTTATGTGGTAAGGGAATTTATTTTGTAGAAGAGTCTTATATCTAGGCATAACCTAGTGATCTTCAAAATCTGCAGCCGGCTCAGTTCTTAAACTCTTGGTGGTGAAATCTGAAATGCGTCCATAGATCCAGATCTATTTATACACCATATGTTACCTGGCACCTTAGAAATTGCTCTCGCCACAAATATGACAGTAGTTTGCTTTGACTACTAGGTCTGATTGGCATTTGGCACATTGACCATCGGAACTTTTGTTTTTTCTTTGATCGTTCATTTCTGAAGTCACAATTCCAGTGGGAACAGCAATGATAGCGTAACCTACAAGCATCATGAATGAGGCCACAAACTTACCTAAAGTGGTAGTGGGGATGATGTCGCCGTAACCAACTGTCGTCATGGTTACGATTGTCCAATACATACTTTGAGGAATACTTGTAAAACCATTTTGTTCACCTTCAACAATGTACATGCAGGTTCCAAGAATCAGCACCATACACAAAATTGAGCCTAGAAAAATAAAAATCTTATAGCGGCTGGCCTTGAGCGCACCACCTAAATCAATGGAGGCATCAACAAACTGAACGAGTTTTAAAATTCTGAAAACTCTTAAAAGTCGTAGAACTCGTATCACCATCAAAAAATGAGTTCCTGGGAAAATAAGACTCAAGTAGGTTGGAAGTATGGAGAGTAGATCGATGACTCCGTAAAAACTAAAGACATAACTCCATGGCTTTTTCGAGACGAATAAGCGCAGAGCATACTCTGCTGTAAAAAAAACTGTTAAAACCCACTCAAGATTAGTGAACAGCATTCTATGATTTGCTAGAAGACTTGAGTCGCTTTCTAAAATAACGGCAAGAACAGAAATTAGAATTGCCCATAGGAGCGCAACGTCAAAATATTTACCAAGCTTGGTGTCAGCTTCAAAGATAATAATAAAAAGCTTGCGTCTTAGACCCTTAAACTCAGGTCTGTCTTCATGGCTTTCTGTAGAGTGTTTGTTCATAATTTATTTATTAAATCATCACTTGTGAGTTGATACCAGAGAAGCCTAGCCTTGAGCCTAAAATTAAAGCTCATAAAGCTATAAAAACTCTTTAATCTTTCGTTCGTGAGTATTTAGCAAGTTTTCAATAAATACTTTTCTTGGGATTCTATACATTTGTGAAATTTTAGCTAAATGGCGATGAGGAACAGGGGCTTTGTTGTTTTCAAGGTTACTAATAAACATCGGGTGGACTTGAAGCTCCTCAGCTGCTTCTTTCTGAGTGAGGCCTGCAAGATTACGGTGTTTTTTTAAAAATGCACCAGTAGAAATAAAGTTTTTATATTTTTTTAATTGTAATTTCATATCTGTCTTCTAAAGTTGAGAGGCTTGATTTAGGGCGAGATTTGTTCAGAACAAGTTCATCGAGACTTGTGTCGAAAAAATCAGAAATTTTTATCAATGCGATTAATCCCTGTGGAACAACACCATGAGCATAATTGTGCAGCGAACTTTTGTTGATCTTTGTTTTGACTGACAATTGGTGGAGGCTGAGTTTTTCGTTCTTAAGCAAAAGCTTGAGATTGTCTGCCAGTTTTATTTCATCTCTACAGTTCATAGTGCCAGCCTATAAACAGTTTCAATTTGACTCTATACGTATTCACGAATTGGCTCTTATATTCATGAATTTTGGATTTTACGTTCATGTTTTGACTTATTCAAGACCTCTGTTTCTGTGAAGACATCAAATAGGTGCAGTAAGGCCTCGAGGGTCCGACTTTAAGATATAGTTTTCAATAGATTCCAACTGTCTTTAGAAAGTGAGTCCTTGGCAATAAGCAAAACTGGAAACCCGTCTTTAGAAGGCTTTGAACTTTGAACTTCACTGGGAACAGTGCAAATTCCGCCATATTCTTTTTGATAGGCTGTTCTCACAGCAAGAGAGTTGCTAATGAGCTTTTTTAAACCGTTCTTTTTAGGCTTAAAGAGCTGATTTTCAAAAGAGCTTAAGATGTAGAGCCCGTTTGAACTGCTTTTGGTTTTGTTAAGGCTTTGGTACCCTAAAAGTTTAGATTTATTGTGTTTTTTTCTGTTGGGCTCTCTAAATGTAAAAACCAGATCAAGTTCGCCGGATAAAAATTTGGTTTCCAACAGATTCAAGTCATAGATGTTAAGTGTGACACTAAAGATTTTAGTTTTTGTTAAGAGTTTATCGGCTGATGCCTTTGCAAGATCAGAAAGCCCTTCAAGACAACCAATTTTGATTTCTTTTTGAAAGCTGTCTTCTAGGTATTCGCTTAGTTTTGAGTCTAAGGATTTTTCAGACTGTTTGTAAATCTCTGCCACAGCGCGAGCTGCAGGTGTCCATGTGCTGTGACGGGGAGAGGAGCGGTCTAAAAGCACAACCTCCAGTTCCTCTTCAATTTGTTTAACCAGTCTTGAAAGCTTGGGGCTGACTTAAACCAACATGTCTACTGGCGGCAGTGAGGTTTTTATAGTCAATACAGCGGCTTAGGACAGATAAGGGCCAGTGGAGTTCAGTCATAATTAGTATGTATATTATCTATACTAATATGCCAAGTATTCATTTTATATATTCAATTATGAGGTGTATCAATACTCCATAAGCAAGTTCAAAGGTATCCCAGAGGAGCTCACCACAATGAGAAACTTTATAATTAAGTTCACCACAGTCATCATTTTAATCTCAAGCCTTCAGGCTCAAGCAAAGATCAAAACATTGTTTCACCCTTATGATCCTACGATGGAAGAGATCGCTGACTACATCATGGCGGCTCAAAGCACGATTGACTTGGCTCTCTACAATTTAGACACCTCAAAATCTAATCCAGTGATTTCAGCTTTGGGATCGAAAGATGTTCAGAAACGTTTAAAATCTGGAGACTTAAGAGTTCGCATTATTTTTGAAGGCTACAGCTCTAAAGAAAGCAACCAAGGAAAAATGGAGGAGCTCGAAGCTCTAGGTCTTGATGCAAAATATTTAGGTGTGGGAAGAAAAATGCACCACAAATTTGCAGCAATCGACACTTACTCTAGAAAACCTATTTTGATAACAGGGTCTGCAAACTGGTCGATGTCTTCTCAGCGAAACTACAATGAAAACATCATCTATCTTGAAGACAAGCCAGGAATCACTTCGGTGTTTCAAAAACAATTTAACCTGCTTTGGTCACAAGCTAAAGAGTATGGAAATAAAGCTAAAGAGGGAAAGCAGCGCATCGGCGTTCTTCCTATACGCAGTTTAGAAGAGGGTTTTGAAGTGCACTTCAACACTGAAAATTTAAAAATAACGCCGCGCGGTTTTAGAAAAGACTCTTCTAAAAAGGGATTTGTTCTGACTCGTCAAATTGTAGATTTGATCGACAATGCTGAGCACAGAATTGAAATAGCAACTACAAGACTCAAGCTTCGCCCAATATATGAGGCTCTTAAATCTGCTGCTGCTCGCGGAGTTAAAGTAGAGATTGTTTTGACTATGGGGGAGTACTCCCCATCGTATTATAGAAAAAAAAGCAAAATGAAAAAATGCGAAGACATATACGTTGAGAAATGCTCTACCAGTCAGAACTTTTCAATGTTCTTAGAGAGAGATGACTATGCTGGAAAAGAAAATGTGACAGTGAGAATCAAACACTTCGACATCAGAAAAGATCAGTATCTGCAAAAGCAAATGCACTCAAAATACATCATTGCAGACAATATGACTTTGATTACAGGTTCATTCAATTGGTCGGTTTCAGCTGAGTACAATCACTTTGAAAATATTGTGACCATCAGTGGTGAGCATTACCCAAAAGTGCTTGAAGACTTTAGTCAAGATTTTAGTAGGCTTTGGGGTCTTAACAGAAGTAAATTTGAATCTTTTGTTTTAGGTTTAGAGAAGAAGTCAGAAAGAGCTGAAAAAATCGATTGTGGTTTTGAGCCGATGACTCTTACATTCTTAGAAATTGATCACATGCTGAGTTCGGCTAAAAGGGTAGGAGGAACTTCACTCTTAAATCTCTGTAAATAGGGTGACAGACCCTAAGTGTGAATGCGCTGCATCCACGTTAAGAGCCTGTCATCTTTTGAACTGTCTAAATTGGTGCCACTTTTTATTCACTTTAGAAAATTCTTCAAAGGCCCACTCTTACGGTGCACACCTAAATTTATAGCTGTTAGCACCGTACAAACTTTGAGGTGAACTAAGTGAACTTGGCTAAGAAAACAATACTATTAACACTGCTTTTTATGAGCAGTCAGGCACGTGCAGAGAGCCCATATCTCATTAATTTTGGAGATGATTTGTGGGACGTAGAGCTCTTAACTGAGACGTGTCCATACAGACTTAAAATGGCTGTTGAAGAGGTTTTAGAAACTCTTTCGAGTAGAGACAGAGAAATAGTAGCACTTTTACCAGAAAAATTAGGATATCAGTTTTTTAAAGTTGAGTTTAAAGAGTTAAAAAATGAACGAATTCTAGATTTGGAAACTCCTACTGCTTATCAATTTCAATATTGGACTCAGTATGATGAGCATAAACGCTGTCTTAAAGTTGAGATGTACAATAGAGTTAAATGAATATTTTCAAAAAAACAATCTTACTACGGCGCCGTAGTAAGATTGAATTTTATAGATAAAGCGGAACTTGACCTGTTCAGCACTGTGAACTTTTCAGTAGCAGTCATGAGCAGACGCGGCTTTATGGAGGCCCCTGTGTAGGCTAAGTTTAGTGCACCAGTAACCTGGCCCGTAGTTGAAGAGACACTCAAGCCAATCTCACTAAGATCTGATGTGCTTCCTGGGCCAATAAAATCGGTCCCATCAGGTAATACAAGTCTGGCAGAGTATTCTAAAATATCTTGTTCTGCATCATAAAACAAAGAGCTGCCCTCGAAATCAACGCTGCCCATTGAAGGCACTTCGCGTTCACTATAAGAGTCGGCCCCATTATTTGGAATCAAAACGGCTGCATCTACGGGTCTCCAGCCGTCCCACGAGCCAGCGGCATCTGGCTTGTAATCAAACTCGAAGTCAAAAGCCACTGCTCCGCCACCTTCCATAAATCTAACTTGAAAAGCGTATGCGTTACCCTGGTTTAAATGCACATAACCAGGCGTGTAGCCAAGAATGCCTCCCTGAAAAAATCTAGAAGTGTCGTGTCCACTTCCCCAAGAGTTTGGAAAAAATTCAGAATTGGTCACACTTGATAACGACGTGATTCCAAGCCCCAAGGCGTCGGAGTAGACTAAACTGTCGATCATCACATTACGCATTTTAAGAGTGTCAATTGTACCTGTTATAACTCTCTGTAGATCAGTCACATACTCTGAAGGTGAAATCAAAAGTCTAACCACATCATCGACTTGTGTCGTTCTAAACCTGTAGACTCCTGATTTAGCGGGAGCAAAGTAACCAGTGTAGGTTTCACCATACTTTCTTTCTGTATCTACTAAAGGTATAAGCCTTCCACCTTGAGCAAATTTGTTATTTACTAAAGATGGTAATGGATCCCAACCATTTTCACCTGAAGGATTGTGATCAGTTTCAAATTCAAATCCTCCTGGATCATCTGGATAGATCAAATCACCGTTGCTGTCCAAAGCTTGGTCTAAAAACTCATCAGCTTCATCATGTTCAATGGAATCAGTTAGAGGTGCTCCACCAGAGTTCCCCCCAAACCTTTTAAGGGTGAGTCCTCCGCGTTGTGTGTCATCGATTGCTAGAAGAGCTATTGGTGCAGAGTTTACAGTGCTCCCCCCAGTTCTTTTGATGTTGAAGACTGTAAAAGCTGTTGCCCCTATGCTGTCCTGGACTAAGATTCCAATATCTGTGTCCGTTCCTGCCGGTGGAGTGGCCGTAAAAACATTTCCAGAAATCTTAACCCATCCTGGTGCGGGACCCTCACCAAATTTGTCAGTAGCATAATAAGTGAGTGTGTCGCCAAGATCAGAGTCACTGAAGTGTGTGCTTAGGTTTATAGTTAAAGTAGAAACCTCATATCCGTAAGCTCTTACCTCTGAAACCTTTATGTCATCACTTAGAGCGGTGTTCACGGCTCCACTTGGTCGGATGATTTTTATTTTTTTACCAATTGTTGGTGTAGAAAATGGTACGACAATAGAGTTACCAATATTAAGCTCTGCTACTTCGCGGGTTAAAACTTGGTTGGAATTCGAGATGACTTGTAAAATGGTGTTGCCCATTGATTCTGAGCTGTCCACTTCAATGCGTGTCACCTCATAAGCTGAGGCACCCGTAAAACTATACTGTAGATAGTGAGCGCTAGCACCAGGGCTTGTAGTCACAAGACCTGTCGCTCCATTTCCATCTGTTCCGTCAGCCGCAGATCCACTGCTCAGGCCAGTAGAAAGAAAGCTAGCATCGTCTAAAGCGATTTCTTGAACTCCTCCAATAATGTTGACGATTTGATCTGGAATTGCGAGATCGTTTTTAGGAGAAGAATTTGCTCCTTCAATCGTGATGGTTATGGTTCCGGTATTTGAAACATTCCCTGTGGCATCGGTAATCGTATAAGTTAAGTTTTCAGTATGAACGTCTCCGCTTCCAAGACCAAGAGCGGCCTTGGACACGGTGTATTCAAGAACGCCAGCAGAACTTAAAGAAGCAAGGCCCTGGGTTGCTGTGTTGGTAAGAGCCCATACATGGCTTTCACTTATGTCAATTTGAGTGTCGTTGTAAGAGGTGTTTCCATTCACTTTGATGTTGCCCATTGAGTCCACGGAGTTTTCTGAAACGATAAACTGATCGTTTCCAGCCACAGGTGTTGAGTCAACTACATCACTTATTAAAATCACAAAATCTCTACTAATTTTATCAAGAGTAGAACTAAAAGCACTTACTTTTAGACTTTGTAGGGCCTGAGTCTCTGTATCTAATAAGGAAGAGTTTACGACTGTGATGATTCCCGAGCTTGCTCCAATAGAAAAAGCACCTCCAGAACTGTCTGACACGATAGCATAGGTTATTGAAGCTTCGCCTGCATTGACAACAGAAACCGTTCCTACAGAAGTTCCGTTAGCCGCGTCTTCACTGACTTGATCTCCACTGATTTTTAAAAAAGGATTCTGAACGCTTGGTCCATTCAAACTAACAGGATCAAAAAAAACACTGATTGCGTCACCACTTCCAGGTATAAAAGGAGCTGAAAACTTTAAAGAATTAGAAGATGGTATATAAGTAAATCCACCAGATCCTGAGTCAAAAGGAACAAAAACTTTGATTCCATTTGATTTTGTAAAGATAACAGAAATAGTTTCAGGAATAGGGAGCACGCCAAGTGCGTAAAGTGATGAGTCTGTTAAAATAGCATTTTTCATAGACTCTAAATTTTGCGCGTAGTTTTCTGAAGTTCCATCAATATCAATAACGCTACCACCAGAATTATTTGCGACATCAGCGTTTAAAGTGTTGGAACCGTCAGTTTTAATAATTGAGTAAACATTGTAGTTCTCAGATCCACCCTTAAGTGCTTCTAAATAAGAGGTGTAGCTAGCGGCTGTATGACCAAGACCTGAGGACTGTTCAAAACTTAATGATGGTGAAAGATCATCTCGTGATCCATCATCTTCATCAGTGATAAGAATCACTGCAAGAAAAGCGTCAGGTCTGATAAATGAGCTTCCCTCGGCACTAGACAAAAATGTTTTCATACTTTGAAGAGGGCGCTCATCATTTGCATACTCCCAAATTTTTTCGCGTTCACTGCTGTTAAACTGAGGGTCTGCAAAAATGTTATTAGAGACTGAGTTGTAATTGCTGAAGGGAGGGCCAACAAGTCCACAGCCACTGGTGTTGATACCGGCACCGTAAATATCAAAATTTCGATTAAAGTTTGTTAGAAAGGAGCCTAAGTTTAGAGTGTTTAAATAACTTAAGTAAGGTGGGTTTGAACTTGAAGCGGCGTAATCTAAACACTCACCTTTATGAAGCCTGTTGAAGACAGAATTAGAAGATGAATCTACTAAAAATGATTTTGAAGGGTCTGCATTATAGGCGAGTTCACTCCATGCTGCAGAGGAGATGACACCAACTCTGTACTCGTATTTTGAGACAATGATGTCTTCCATAAATGCTGCGATATTTTCTCTGACTCGCTCACTTTCTTCAAACATACTTCTTGAAGGATCGACAACCCACAGAATATCAAGTTTAAGGTTGAACGCCTGGCTGTCAGAAAAATTTTCGGTTAAGGGCAGAATACTTATACTGGGATCTCCGCCACTGCAAGAGATTATAAGCAAACCTAAAAGTGTAAGAAATGTTTTTTGAATTATTTTTTTTACCAGCTCCATGTATAATTTATCGGAAGTTTGATTTTTAAAAACTAGTTTTAAAGGCCTGAAAAGTCGATGTATATTCAAAATCAATAAAATTTTAACAACAAACGATTGTAATCGATTGGAGACTGTTTTCAGTTTTTTTAGATGTTTCAAAAAAATACAGTTCGTAGGTTTTTAGCAACACTTTGTACAGTATTTTTACAGACAGTGTACTTCTGTATGTAAAGAAAGAAGAATTAAAAAAATAAAGTTGCGTCTTGTTTTCTTTTGAAAACAAGACACAAGCTATAGAGGTGGTGATTAGACTCGTCTACTGAAGTTCGACCTGGCACCTTTTAAGAAATATTCACAAGCTCCAACTTATGCTGATAAAGTCGCTTGATCTCTTTGATGTGCTCGCGGCTTTTTGGATTTTGCACCCATCTAAAAGCAGCTTTTCTAGCCTCAATAAGAATTTTTTGATGCTTAAGTAAGTCCGCCATCTTAAAAGCGGGTAGGCCTGATTGTCTGGACCCTAAAACTTCTCCTGGACCTCGAAGCTGCAGATCTTCTTCGGCAATAGTAAAGCCATTAGTGGTGCGCTCCATCACCTCAGCTCGGTGTTTGCTAATCTGTGAAAACTTATTGCCGAGAATTAAAAAACACTTACCTGGATGCTCGCCACGCCCCACACGTCCTCTTAGCTGGTGGAGTTGAGACAGACCAAAGCGTTCACAGTTTTCAATCACCATTACGGTTGCGTTGGCCACATCAACACCAACCTCTATTACAGTGGTGGAGACCAAAACTTGAATTTTATTTTGTCTAAAGGCTTCCATCACCTCTTCTTTTTCTTGAGATTTCATACGTCCATGTAAAAGGCCAACATTGAAATCTTTAAAGTGTTTAGTGAGCTCTTCAAATTCAAACTGAGCTGATTTTAAATCCAAACTCTCAGACTCTTCAACAAGTGGAAAAACAAAATAAGCCTGTCTGCCTTTTTCAAGCTCTTCTTGTACAGCCACGACTGCTTTTTCTCTTTCATTTTGAAAAAACTTTTTTGTCTTTATAGGTGTTCTACCTGGCGGCATCTCTTCTATTAGGCTCACATCAAGGTCGCCGTAGACGGTCATGGTGAGGGTTCTAGGAATTGGAGTGGCCGTCATCACTAAAAAGTGAGGATGGGTGCCTTTGTTTTTTAGTTTTTGTCTTTGATGCACACCAAATCTATGTTGCTCGTCCACTATGACAAAAGCCAAATCATTAAACTGAACACGGTCTTCAAAAAGAGCGTGGGTGCCCACTAAAAGTTGGAGCTCACCACTCATGAGCTGCTGATCAATCTCTAGTCTCTCTGGTTCTTTTGCTTTTCCAGTTAAACAAGTGGCTTTGATGCCAAGAGGCTCTAAAAACTTTTTAACATTTTCTAAATGTTGAAGTGCTAAGATTTCAGTAGGGGCCATTATAGCCACTTGTTTACCATTTTTAATAGCAGCGTAAGCACTTGCTAAAGCAACTAGAGTTTTCCCTGACCCCACATCACCTTGCACTAGTCTGTGCATGGGGGAGCCACGTTCAAAGTCTTCTTTGATATCGTTTAATGACTTTAATTGATCATTTGTAAGTTTAAACGGAAGTGTTTTTAAAAATTCATCTAGATGTTTTCGATTTTCTTTGAAGGGAGTTACCGAAGCCTTGGTGTAGTCTTCTTTTCTTAGGGCTGTGAGCAGTTCTAAAATAAAAAGCTCTTCAAAAATAAGTGTAAGGTGCGCTCTTGTGCGTCCTTCTGTGTAGGTTTTAATGTCGGCGTCAGCAGGTGGAAAATGCAATTCTCTAATCGCCTTCCAGCGGTCCGTAAGCTTATAGTGATCGGCGATAATTTTTGGGACCAAAGGATAGAGCCAGGGGTTTGTCACATTTCCAGTTTGGGAAAATTCATCCTGCAAATTTTTAAAAACATTTTTTATCAGTGCGTGGATTTTTTTTTGAGTCAGTCCATCACTCTCAGAGTAGACAGGGAGAATTCCTGTTTTGGGAAGAGCTTTTTGTAGTTCTTCAGGGGTGTTTTTGTCTGTCCCATCATTTTCTTCTTTTAAAAAATTAATTTCAGGATGAACAATTTGGTAAGTGTTTTTGTAAAAACCCACTTTTCCTGAAACTTGAACCTTGCCCCCTTTTTCAAACTGATTGAAATAACCTCTGTAGGGTGACTTAAAATACTTAGCCTCTAAAGTATCTTTGCCGTCAGTGAGTATTATGCTTGAAATGCTTTTGAATTTTGAAATGCGCTGCTGTTTGAGGCCTGCAACTGTCAGTCTAAGAGAAGCTGTTTCGCCGTCAGTCAAATCAGCAATTTTTTTATTGTAAGAAAGATCTTGGTAGGTTCTAGGGTAGAACTCAACTAGGTCTTTAAAGTCGTAGAGTCCTTTTTTTCTTAAAAAGTCAGCGTACTTTGGCCCCACACCTTTTAAAAACTGAAGTTCAGTTGAGGGGGGCCATTTCATAAAGCGTTTTTAACCCTTAGGTTTCATAGTCGGAAAAAGCAGAATGTCGCGAATTGAACTCTGCCCAGTGATCAACATAACGATTCTTTCCACCCCAATTCCCACACCGCCCGTTGGAGGCATGCCCACATCAATTGCGTGTAAGAAGTCTTCATCCATTGGTTGAGCCTCTTCATCAATCACGCGAAGGGCTTCTTGTGCTGTAAGCCGGTCTCTTTGTTCAGTCGGATCATTCAACTCGGTGTAAGAATTTCCAAGCTCCATGCCGGCACAGATAGGTTCAAAACGCTCTACAAGTTTTGGATTTGATCTATGAGATTTTGTAAGAGGTGAGATTTCATGCGGGTAGTCCGTGATAAACGTTGGTTCCCAAATGTTGTGCTCAACGTGGTGGTCAAAAAGCTCCATTGTCAGATGGCCGTGAGTTTCTGCACCATCATACTTAGGGTCAAACTTTTTAACCAATTCTAAAAGTTCAGCCGGCGATTTTTCTGTCACATCTAAACCATCAGCGTATTTTTTAATGCCGTCATAAACTGTCAGTCTGTTCCAAGGGGGAGTCAGATCAAGCTCTTTGCCATCGTACTTAACAATCGTACTTCCCGTAACTTCTTTAGCGCAGAAAGCCACGATTTCTTCAAACTGTTTCATTTGGTATTCGTAGTCTGTATAGGCTTCGTAGTATTCGAGCATTGTGAATTCAGGATTGTGAGTGCGGTCGATTCCTTCGTTTCTAAAGTTTTTTCCAATCTCATAAACTTTTTCAAAGCCACCAACAATTAACCTTTTAAGATAAAGCTCAGGGCTGATTTTTAAAAAAAGTTTCATGTCTAAGGCCCTATGATGAGTTGAAAAAGGATGGGCAGCTGCGCCGCCATAAATAGGCTGTAATGTTGGAGTCTCTACTTCCATAAAGCCTTTAGAATCCAAAAACTTTCTCATACTTGAAATGACTCTGGATCTTGTTCTAAAAACTTCTCTGATCTCAGGGTTCATCACCAAATCCAAATGTCTGTATCTGTATCTAAGTTCTTTGTCTGCTAGGCCGTGATGTTTTTCAGGTAGAGGTTCTAGAGTTTTGCAAAGGATTTCAAAGCCATTAGCGTTGATTGTTGGCTCCCCTTTCCTAGTTTTAAAAAGTGTCCCTGTTATTCCAACAATGTCTCCAATATCAATTTCATCAAAAGCTTTAACAGCAATTTCAGGAAGGTCGGCTTTTCTCAAGTAGACCTGCATAGAGCCATCTTGGTCTTGAATGTTAAAAAATGCAGCTTTGCCCATAGGGCGTTTGGTCATCAAACGGCCGGCAACTTTAACTTTGATTTCAGGTGCTTTCTCGCCAGCCTCTAAATGAGTGATCTTTGGTGGGAGGTCCACAAGACTGTCTTGCTTGTCAAAATTATGAGGGTAGGGGTCAATCCCCATCTCTCTTAGTTTGCCAAGCTTGTTGATTTTCTCTTGTCTAAGAGGATTGTCTTTTTCACCAATCACTGGTGCGTCTTGGTTGGTCTCTGTATTTTCAGTGTTCATAGTATGCCTAATTTTTTTATAGTTTAGTGACTGGTTTTTAATTAGTTCTTTTCGTAGATGTCCATAATATCACCTAGTAGTTTCACGGCTTCTTTCTTTGGTCTTTGAAAAGCATTTCTTCCCATTATAGACCCAAAACTTCCACCTGAAGCCAAGCCTTCAATCTCTTCCAGAACTTCCTCGGTTCCTTTAGCGGCGCCACCACTGAAGATCACAATTCTTTTGCCATTGAAGGCAGACTTAATAACGAGTTCAGTTCGGGCTTTAAGACTGCTGACATCAACTTTAAAATCATCAATCACTTTTTTATTTTCTTTTTGCTCAATGTGATCAGTTGGTGGTTTCACTTTTATAATGTGTGCACCAAGTTGAGCTGCAATTTGAGCTGCGTAACAAATCACATCTACTCCAGTTTCACCTTCTTTAGAAAGATCCTCTCCTCTAGCGTAAGCCCAGATCACCACAACAAGGCCAGCGTCTTTAGCCATTCTTGCAGCACCCGCAATCTCTTCATACATTTGCTTGCGCTCTGTTGAGCCTGGATAAATTGTAAAACCAATTCCCACACAGCCAAGTTTAAGGGCCTCGTCCACATAAGATGTAAGTGCTGAAATTGGAGAGCCACCTGCAGAATTTAAAACATCTGAGTTGTTGATTTTTAAAATCATAGGAATTTCACCTGCGAATTTAGCTGCACTTACCTCTAGTGCACCGAGTGGTGCTGCGTAGGCGCTGCAACCAGATTCGATTGCCAGTTCAAAGTGGTAGTCTGGATCATAACCTGCAGGATTTTTTGCAAATGTTCTAATAGGTCCATGTTCGAAGCCTTGGTCTACTGGAAGGATGACCATCTTGCCTGTGCCTCTAAGTTTACCGTGATTTAAAAGTCTGGCTAAATTTGTCAAAACACCTGGGTTGTCGGCAGAGTACCAGCTTAAAATTTCACGTACGCGTTCTGTCATAATAAGAGTCCTTTGTTGTCATCTAAATATGGTTTAAGTTTTCCGCTTTTTTGTAACCCGTAATAGGGCTTGAAGGTAGTGTTTATCTAGTATTTTTTGGTATTGATAGAGTAGTTTGGAAGGGCCAATGAGGTGGTCTTTTTATTAAATCAGGAGTAGACTTACTCTGGTGCTGTCTTCATTTGCCTCTTCGCGCTTAGCCCCCTTTAAGAACATCAATTTTTCACTCTTTTTTGTGGTGCGCACTCTAAGTTTGGTAGGAAGGTGGTCGCATGAGCTTGCTAGGGCGTGGCTAATTCTTGAGCTGACGGGCAGTTCAACTTGGCAGGGCGCTGTGATGCTTGCCTCAGCTATTCCTATAACCCTCCTTATTCTTAAGGGTGGTGCTCTAGTAGACAGAGCAGATGCTAAAAAGATTATGCTGGTAACACAGTTCTTAATGGGAATTCTCGTGCTTACTTTGGCGGCGTTTTGCGAATGGGGTGAGATTTCAGTCTGGCACCTCATTGTTTTTGCTGCAATTGAAGGGGTGATCATTTCTTA
>Ga0115567_10000416_pt1 | contig 41946 bp, 61 predicted proteins | sample COGITO_mtgs_1204_2_FD_88679 | JGI IMG/M metagenome (GOLD analysis project Ga0115567, IMG submission 88679) | Pelagic marine microbial communities from North Sea - COGITO_mtgs_120412 | ecosystem: Environmental > Aquatic > Marine > Epipelagic | place: Germany:Helgoland, sampling site Kabeltonne...
AGGCGGGGCGGCATGCGCGCAGCGCTGCCACATTTTGCTTGCGTGCGTCTCAGCACTCTGCTCTGGGCTTTCACTGACGACTTTTATTGGTGCACGATCAGGTTACAGACACGAATGGCGAAAATCCTGCGCAGGGTCTCCTGTCCCACATCTCCTCCGAAGCAGCTGGACAGGTGAAACCTTCTTCTTGAACTCGCCACGCCCATGCATCGCCAATGTAGACCTGGAGTGCCAGCAGGACTGTTGGACCCTGCCAGCAATTCAACACTCAGCCAAAGTTGTGCCCGGTGGTAGGTGTCCATGCTCGAGGACACCCGTCACAACCTCGAAGACGGCGACCTCGTTACCTTTTCGGGTAGAGCAGCGCCCCCTGCCGAGGCGGAGGACATCTTGTCCTCGCACGAAGTGTCAAAACTCGCATCTTTTGAGATGTGCGCCCAGTGCTAGATGCAGCAGATGCTGTATGTACTCACACTTGATATTGCTTGCAGGCATCGAAGGGATGGAAGCGCTCAATGATGCGCCGCCGATGGAGGTCAAGGTACTGAATGTCCCCGATTCATGACTGGTTGCATGCAGCATCCTGCGCACAATATTTCAGTGGTGCTTGCTATGTGGGACATCAGAGCATGGGTCAATCATCGCATATTGCGTCTTTAGGTGCTAGGACCCTTCAGCTTCTCAATTGGCGACACCCGCAAGATGGGCGAATACAAGGGTGGAGGAAACTTCATGCAGGTTGACCTCCGCCGCGTCATGTTTGAGAGAAACACCAGCCGACCAGCACAGGGAAGCAGTAATTGATGGTAACGCCTGGCTTGTGAGAGAACAGGTCAAAAAACCCGCGCGTGTTTCCTTCAAGACACTGCGGCAGTCGTTGCTGGACCCCCAGGTTCGCCCAGCACCGTGGGCATGGCCACCTGCTGACCGCACGGTCCCGACCGATGTGCTCCAAGAATATGCATGGTCACCATCGTAATCAATTCCAGCTGACCTGTCCTTTTGATCGGTGCGGCAGTTTACGACATCCGACTTTGGAAAAATCGACCGAGAGAGGCAACTCTTACTCGGATTCCAGGCAATGACATTGCCCCTTCAAGGCTGGGCAGAGTGATTGCGGCCCCGGCAGCGGCTTGGCCCCAAGAGCAGTGCATTTATGGGCGGTGGGGCGCTGGTGGGTGCAGGCGCTCGACTCCTTCTCCGTGCAGCTCAATGGGTACCCCCGCCCAGGGAGCGCCGAGGACCACGACATGGTAGTCAATCTCGCTCAGGGCTTCAACCGGGAGATCGTCACCGAGGACGGCAGGGTCATCAACAAGCCGCTCGTGGACGAGGTGACTCTCGCGCTTTGCAAAACCAATGCAGAGTACCAGGCACCCACTCTAGCACATCTATTCGCTTGCCCAAGCGGACCATAATAAACGCCCGGTCGGTCGGGGACACAGGTCGATGAGGTGCTGATGCGGAACCTCTCGCGAGTATCACGGGCGGAGCTTGCTCCGATCGCGTCGGTCATCGGCTCAATTGCGGCTCAGGAGGTTATGAAGGGCATCTCGGGCAAGCTTCCTCCTATGCCATCTATTTCGTGAATTTATCTGTTTCGGCAATATGTGGTCAATATGATGATGATGATGATGATGATGATGATGATGATGATGTACATACACGTGACAGCATCTTTGATGTCGAATTGTGGCGCAGGAAAATTCATGCCGATCCAGCAACACTTTGTGTTCGATGCATCTGAGGCTCTGCCCGACGTGCCTCCCACGCCGGAAGAGATGAATGGCGATGGTGGGCGGTATGATGCTCAGACCATGTGCTTTGGCAAGGCCGTACAGGAAAAACTGATGAATCTAAAGTACTTCCTGGTGGGTGCGGGCGCGATTGGGTGCGAGGTCCTCAAAAATTGGGCTATGATGGGAGTGGGGTGTGGTGAAAGTGGCCTCGTGCATGTCACAGACATGGACACAATCGAGAAGTCCAACTTAAACCGCCAATTTCTTTTCCGCCCCACGGACATCAACAAGCTCAAGTCAACAACGGCAGGCGAGAAGGTGAAAGAGATGAATCCGGGCTTCAAAGTCAAGACGTATGAAACTCGAGTGGGAATGGATACAGAAAATGTGTTCGGTGACGACTTTTTCGAGAATCTCGACGGAGTTTGCAACGCGCTCGACAATGTTCAGGTTTGTTTCATCCAGTTCGACATTCGGAATGCGATCCACGTTTTTTCCTTTGCAATCCACCGACTTAAGAGTGGCGCCCAAACTCGATGCAGGCACGCACTTACATGGACCAGCGCTGCATTTACATGCACAAACCGCTTCTTGAAAGTGGCACGCTTGGTACCAAAGGCAATGTCCAGGTCAGTATCATGTGCCCCTATGCAGTGCAGGAGTAGGATTGACTCGTGCATATGAGCGGATGCATGCGCGCGCGCAAACGCACAGACAGGCAGACAGAAGGGAGGGGGGGGGCAAGAGCAGTCGTTTCAGTGCAGAGCAGTATCACGACATCATGATGACGTTGTTTGTTTGCAGGTCGTGATTCCTCATCAAACAGAGTCGTACTCTTCCTCACGCGACCCACCTGAGAAGGCAATCCCGATCTGTACACTCAAGAACTTCCCCAACGCGATCGAGCACACCATTCAGGTATGGGCCGAACGCCGCTTGCGATGCCTGACCGCGCCTCCGCGACCAAATCTTGACCCGAATACTTCCTGGCTCCGTGTCTGACTTGTGCGACACGCTGCCAACTGATCATTGCATCTTGCAGTGGGCGCGAGACGACTTTGAGGGGGTTTTCAAGCAAGCGCTCGACGACGCGGTCTCTTACATCGCAGATAAGGAGAAGTTTGAGCAGGGGCTCCAGCAGCAGCCGACGACCGCACAAACGACAGTCACATCAGTTGCAGAGTCCGTTGGTGGTGCGCGTCCGAAGACGTGGGGCGACTGTCTAACCTGGGGCAGGCGACGCTTCGAGCAGCTCTTCTCCAACAACATCAAGCAGCTCCTCTTCAACTTTCCGCTTGACATGAAGACCACGACCGGTGAGCCTTTCTGGTCTGGCGCCAAGCGCCCCCCGGCTCCGCTCGTGTTCGACCCGAAGGAACCTTACCATCTCGACTTTGTCGTCGCGGCTGCGACACTCCGGGCCAACACTCTTGGAATTGCGGCCCCGAAGGCGGTCTGCTCCTGCCTATCATTTTCGTAGAATTTGATATTCGAAAAACTAGTACCATTTAATCACTCAGCACCGCTACCTGCACGTCTCCCAGCTTGCTGATGTTGAAGAGTGCGCAGGGACAGAGCGACAACGCTGCTGCCGTATCAGCGATCAAAGTCGATGCATTCCGGCCGCAGGAGGGTGTGAAGATCTCGGTTAGCTTCCCCTTTACCACGACGATAACGGTGGTTAGTCGTTAGGGACCAATGCTCTGCGTCCTGTAGCTTCATGCTCTGATTTCTCATTCATTTTTTGTTTGCATCCGCTTGTTACGGGTGTATTTAAAGTATCACGTTGTTCAGGTGACTGAGGAGGAGGAACGTGACGCTGGCGGTGCTCAGAGCGACGAGATGGCAATCAGCGCGCTTACGAGAGGCTTGCCATCTGTTGAAAAGGTCAAGGATCTTGAACTTAATCCGATTGACTTCGACAAGGACGACGAGGTACACATGGACTACGTGACAGCGTGTTCAAACCTCCGCGCATCAAACTACAACATCAAGCACGCTGACAAGCACAATACGCGCTTCATAGCGGGCAAGATCATTCCGGCGATTGCAACAACCACCTCGATGGTTTGCGGCTTGACTGCGATCGAGCTATACAAATTGGTCCAGAACAAGCCTGTTGAGGCCTTCAAGAACGGCTTTGTGAACCTTGCGCTTCCCTTCTTCGGCTTTTCAGAGCCGATCCTTGCACCAACGAGGTGTTTGTCCCGCCAAAATTTGATTTCACGTGCACAGTACTGGGTGCAGGCCCAGCCGCCCTCACGCGTGGTGTCCAGCTCCTGGACTCCACGTGCGTGCACTATGTTAGGGTCTCAGCCTGCATTCGAACAGGGCACACCTTGATCACGAATGGAATCTCTGGTCGCGCATCGACATTGATGGGCAGGTGAACGTCCCGAAGTAGTTTACTGCATTTGCGGATTTTCACCCAAATCTGCCTTTTTTAGCTGAGATACTCTTGTCGTTGCTGGATCCCGCAGACGATGACACTGCAAAATTTCCTTGACTACTTCAAGGACAAGTAATCTTCCGGCCCGGCCCTCGGACTGTCTTGCTGTCATTGTCGCCTTGTGTGTCTATTTCTGCGTTGGCAAGAGATCACTGAATCTGAAGCATCGGTGTAGGTACAAGCTGGAGGTCTCTATGGTGTCATGCGGCGTGGCAATGCTGTACTCCATGTTCGGCTCAAAGGACAAAATCGCATCGCGCCTCTCTATGGTGTGTCCTCCATTCATACACTAGTGGTCACGATTTCAAGTAGAAAGCCAGAGTCTGGAACCTAGAAGCGAGACTGAAGGTAGCCAGTCGACAATCTTGCTGAAAGGATTGCAGTCTTATCAAATTGGTGCATGGGGGCGCAGACCATGTCAGAGCTGGCATTGGAAGTTGCCAAGGTGGAGGTAAAGGAGGGACAGCGTTACCTCATGTTTGAAGTGTGTGCCAACGACGAGGAGGGCGAAGAAGTGGACGCACCGACGGTGCGTCTCAAGGTCAAGTGAGCCTCCGATGTGGATCTCTGTGAAGGTCTCTAGGACGGAGTAAAGATTCCAATCTCACTTGCTGGCGCTGCCATCTATGAAAGCGATAGGAAAGGTCGAGCAGAGTGAAGTCAAAATCGTTTTTATATCTGATGCTGCGCTCCGCTCAGACCTGGTCTGAGAAGACCGTCCAGCTTCCTAGATTTCAGAAGAAGTCGCTGAAAAGGTCTACAGAGGCGTGCGAGCAAACAGACGCGGCATCGCCTTGCGAAGGCGCTGGGCTGTGGCGCCCTGTGCGTTTGAAACTCCTCCCCTTTTTTGAAAAGGGCCGCTTGGGTTTCTGGATCGTACGGAACTTCAGTATGCTGCCCAGGGAAAACACTTCTGGCCGAGCAGTGTCAACCTTTTCGTCAGAGTAGGGTATGGCCGGGGATTTGGGCCATGAAGATCGTCACCTCATCCCTGGGATCATCTTGTTGGCGCTTGCTTTTTCCCAGGCCGTCAAAAGGGCGCTTTGATTTCGTGCAATGCTCGCTTTTTTCAACCTGACCAAAAAAGTTGGCAACACTTCAAAAGGCAACCATGCTGGGTTACAGCTGACTTTTCTTTTACCTGACTTGCAAGCGTCGATGGTATGCGGTTGTCGGCTAGCGTCCTTTTCCTCTTTTTGCTTGTAGGCAGAGTAGCCACGTCCTGAAAGAGTCTGTCAACAATCTGCGGGAACATCTCTGTACCCTTCAGGTGGCAGTACTGGACTGCGAATCAGTTACAGCTATGAGAGGACTCTTGCCGTAGGTGGATGCGGCGACACAAAGCTTTTTGCGACGAAGGAAGGTCCTGAGACCTGTATTAAAACAGACAAGAGAGTTGGTGAGATGGCAAAAGGACCTTCAAGAACCGTATTGAGTTTCGGGAGGGAAAAAGCACGCACATTTGAATGTAGGCTTGATGTCTTCAGTACCGATTGCTTCTTTGGCACAGACACCGTTCCATGGGAGTCACTGTGCTTGAGCTCATTTTGGAGATTTTGCACTTGCTTAGTAAGAATCTGTTTTTCCTTACTCGCAGCGACACTGTCCTGCCTTAATGTTTTTAGCTGTAGTTGGGCCTTTGCCAGATCTTGTTGGAGCGAAGCAACCTCTTTCTGGCATTTATCAAAAAGCATTTCGCTCTCTTTCTTGGATTCTCTTTTGAAAAGCTCACTATCCTCGCGGGCCTGTTTGAAATCATGCGATCGTTAGACACTTACTACAAATGCTCCCGGCCGTGGCTTTTTTTTTGCGGACAGGGTTGTGTTTTTCCCCCTGACGTTTTTTGCCTGCTTATTTGGTTTGGCTCGGTTTTTGGTGCCCGGTCTGTACGAGGTTATTCAATACACACCCTTTCTAAACAGATGACACCAGAATCTAGACGGGGAAGTGTCCTGGTTCTCCCTTGGATCGCGCGCATCGGGGCGGGATGTTTTCACCTCCTGAAGCTGCGTCTCGAGATGCGCTGTTTCCTCTTTGAGCTTCTTTTCCTGGGCAATAGCAAAAAGGTGACTCAGTCCTGGGTTCACCTTTACGAGATTTCGGGAGAGCATTGACATTCTCAAGCTTTTGCTCTTTGAGGTACTCGTTGTTCTTCCGGATCCATTCATCTCGTTCCTTTTTGTCACTGGCGACTTTTTCTGTTGCGTCATACACTTGTTTTTGCAACGAAGCGATCATTTTGGCTGAATCCTGCACAGAAAATACCAAACTATCAAAAGAAGGTATTGTGTTCAGATTTTTTGCACGTTGAGAGGTAATAAGCCAGCGCTCGCACCTCTGCTTCTGTTTCACCCTTTCGAACCAACTTTTCGGTTTCTTGTAAGAATTCTTTTTCGCGGGCCTCCTGCCGCGCTCCTTGCAGTCGTTCAACTTTTTCGGGCTTAGTTTTGCATCGGTGATTTCCAAGGGCATTGAGAACATGATGGTGGGGAATCGCATTGTTTTGTGCTGTCTGTGCCTTTAAATCCACCATCTTCTGCTCGATTAGGGATGTGAAGTCTTTGAGTTCTGCAACCTTTTTGACATGTTCTTGCCCCAGGCTATACAGTTGCTCTGCACTTTTCTTCAATGTGTCCGCAGCTGCCTGCAAAAGAAACTTCATGCTTCATGCTGTCATTTTCGGAGAATAGTGATGAACACTGGCAAGAAACTCTGTGTTGAAGTTGATTTTAAAAATCTGCCCTGACCCTGTTATCGCCTGCTTCCTTTTCCAAAGCAATATTGAGTTCTTCGATTTGCTGACTGAGGACCAGCACCTGCCCCAACTGAATTTGAGATCATTTCTGTTTTGATGACCAGATTAAAAATTAGTAAGGAATTCGAACCTCTTCTTTTGCCTTGGTGTCGCGCTCCTGCGAAGCTTTCTGTTGTTCAAACAGCTTAAGACGAAGCTCAGTTACCTCTCTTTGCGCTTGATCAAGTTCTGTCTTTCTTGTCGCTTCCTTCAACTCAGCCTCTTGCTTTGCCTTGGCAGCGCATTCCTCCGCGCTCTTTCGTGTGATCTCGAGACATGTTGATGTCTTCTTGAATTCTTTCCCCAACGTTTGGTGCATCAAACGAAGCGCCTCCAGCGCTTTGGACTGTCCCAAAAGCTCAGACTCGCATTGCTCAAGCTTTTTGGAAGTCTTATCGGCCTGTGCCTCAGTATCCTTCAGTTTTTTTGTGGATTCTGAAAGCGAGTTCTTGCATACATCAAGCTCGCTGTTCGCCGTGTCAAGGTTGCCTTTGATCTGAGCAATCTTGGCGGCTTGTGTGTCAATGAGTTTCCCTTTCTGTGTAATGTTCTCACGGAAATCGACCTCCAACTTTTTTACTGCCTCGAAGGTTTGCATTTCAGCGTTCTTTGCCTCCTTGAGTCTTTTTTGAGAGGCCAAAAGCTCGCCCTGCACGAGAGCAACAACGAGTTAGCTGCCCTTGAAACCCATTTCATGAAAGTCCTGAGGTGTGCGACATTTGTTTCGTCCGTTTACTCGTCCAGCGAACGGGAAGGGGAAGATTAGCTTGTGATACGTGCCTGAAGATCCCCCAAGCCCTTTTCTACATCACCACATCGTGTACCTATTCCTTCAGCGATATTTTCGTTTTTGTCTGCGCGATTCATTTGTAGGCGCATCTTTTCACCCAATTTTGTTCGCTCGACTCGAAGTTCCTGCATGAGAACGCCTCTCTGAGAAAAAGACAGCACGGGTCATACAACTTGGGAAGTCAGAATCAAAACCAGATGACCTGTTCTATCTTTTGCTGCTCCGTGACAGAATGCTTCAGACGTTGGTTGTCCGCTTCGAGCTTTGAAGCCATCTGGTCCTTGGCCTGGGACGCTATGATGAACTGGCTCAGATCTTCAAAGACCTCCTGAGTCTTGGTCTGCGCAGTCCCAATATTTCCTTGGTGCGCAGTGCTACCCGACACTTGACGACGCTGCGCATGCATATTGATGACCTTCGGTCCTGCCACAGAGGACCTTTGCATCTGTGTTGGCAGCAGCTGCTGTCGCTGCTGCTGCTGCTGCTGTCGCTGCTGCTGCTGCTGCTGCTGCTGCTGCTGCTGCTGCTGCTGCTGCTGCTGCTGCATCTCGTCTATCCAGCGCACAAGCCGAGAGAAGGTAGGTTGCAGTCCTCGCCCTTGCACTGGAAAGTCCCGCTTTTTTTCTATTCAGTAAAAAGAGTGTAAAAGTTAAAAAAACATTTTGTGGCACACAGCGGGCTGAGCGAGCATTGGCCGACTGCTTCGCCGGGGAGCTCGACCCGGAGCTTGTGCACCTGATTGGAGAGCACTTTGTCGGCCTACGCCGGGCCAGAGGGGAAGGGGACTGCGAGAGCGGGAGGGAAACATCCTACACTCCCGTGCCCCATGAATTGACTGAACACTAATGGCAGCGCGCCGCTGCAAAGCGCTGCGCATTGAGGCCAGGCGGAGCCTTGACGTTGCACATCCTAGTAGATCGGCATCTGCTGTCAAGACATTTTCCTGCGGCGAGATGGACGCGCAGCAAAAATGGTGTGCTGGCTTGCCCGGCAACGCTAGCGTTGACTCGAGGAGAATTAGTAACCTTGTGTGTACTGTATGAAAAACGCCGAGCCTACTCTGTCGGGGCTTACCGGGCAGTACATCATGGTTCTCATACCCCTTCCGTTAGCATGCAAGTCAGTCCTTCCCCCATCAGCCTCTAAACCTGAACCTGGGCCCTCTGCGGACCCCCTATTAACCCAACCCCGTCCCTACATAGCGCTTTACTGGCGCCGCCGAAGTGCCCTCGACTCACGTCCACCTGTCCCAAGAGCCGCGGGGGCCTTCGCATCGCCGGCGCCAAAGTTGGGGGGTGCGATGTCGTTCTCCTCTTCGTTGCGAGAGGAAAGCGAGTTGCGCGCCGTTGCGCGGCGCCCGGGGACTTCTGCCATCCCACTGGGCGTGTCCGCGCCGCCGAGAGATAGGCGGGGGATGGAGATCGGCGTTGCCGCCTTGCCCTTGGCACGCATGTCAGCGGACGGAGACAGAAGCACCTCGCGTGCCGAGCCGAGCGAGCCGATCGAGGCGCGGGCGCCTGAGCTGCGGCGGCGATCGGGCGTCGCGTCTTCGGGTTCGACGCGGCGGAGGTCGAACGCGAGCTCGGCCGCGAGCTGCTTGTTGGACAACAGCACGTCGTCCATCTCGCCGCGATACTCCCGGGCAATCGCGGCAAGGCACTCCATGAGTCCGCCAAGCAGCGGCGAGTGCGCCTGCTCCAGCACGTGCTTGAGCGCAGCGAGCGTCGGAACAAGGTTGCGCATGAGATTCGCCCGCACAACCTGACCAAGGATCTTGCTCCGCGCTGCGGCGTTCAGTCCCTTTGCCCCCCCCCCCTGTGATAGGGCAGCAGTGTCCTCCTCAGCAGCGTCCTCGTCCACTGTGCCGCTGCGACGCTGCACCGACGAGAGACGCATCTCTTTGGCAGCGAGCAACATCAGCGCGTCGGCGACCACGTCTGCCGCATCTTGCAGCGAGAGCGTCCCGTCAGCTGTGGCACCCAACACATCCTCTGAGATTTTGCCGGTCACAGACACGCGCTGCTCGTCGGAGCAGTGCGAAATCATGAGGCGAAGAATCTCAGAGCGGCGCGCCGCGTTGCGCGGGCCGGCGAGCGAAAAGCGGGCTCGCTCCTCGGGCGAGGCGCGGAAGTTGTTGTACGCGCCATGCCGGACGTCGTTGAGCACAAAGAGCGCCTCGACCACGTTGGTGTGGCAGATCTGGTGGTTGCTCTTCGGGAGCAGCACGCGGAAGAGGTTCTGCCGCGCCTGTTCTCGGATCGCTGCCGAGTCATCGACGGTTGCAGCGAGGTAGCGGAAGAACAGTGAGCCACGCCACTTGAGGTAGTCGGAACAGAGCAGCGTCGTGATGACAAGCAGCGCGTGACGGCGCACGGTCTCGTTGGCATCGCGCAGGCACAGTGCGAGGCGCGGGACGTGCGGGTCCACGAGCGAGGTGTGCCGCACGCAGAGGTCGGACAGCGCGAGGAGGATGTTATTGCGGCGCACCGCGGACTGCGAGCGCTCCAGCTCGCGGAGAAAGAGCGGGACGACCTTGGCAGCGAGCGCCGAGTCGTTGACGGCGAGCTTGCCGAGCGCGAGAACCACGTGGCCTTGCAGCTCCTCCTCTCCCTCCGGCAGCAGCTCCGGCGCAAGCGCGCCCGGCACGCGGGCCTCGGTCGGCGTGAGCAGGGCCTGGAGGGTGTTGGCGACCTTGGTCGAAACCTTGGAGCCGTTGCTGCCCTGCTGCAGCGAGAGCTCTCCGATCACAAAGACCGCGCACACGATCTCGCGCAGCGGGCCGCGCGGCACGGCGCCAGGACCCTCAGCGAGGCGGCGCTGCACGAGCGGCACGATGCGCTCGTGCGCCGCAGCGAGGACGCCGGCCTGCCACGTCTCGCCTGCTGTGCCGCGCTGCTGCGCGAGCGCGGCCGCCGTGCGCACCATGTCGCCCGCGAGCGCGATGGGCGCGCCCGCGCGCGCGAGCGCGGCGAGCAGCTTGTCCTCGAGGCCTACCGCGTCCTCCGCCGCGAGGTGCGGCGCGAGCCGCCGCAGCGCGCGCATCGCGCCGCCCGCCTGCTCGTCCCAGCCGGCTCCCACGGCGCGGTCGTACGCGGCGACCAGCGCACCCGCGTGCGCGGTGCTCGGCTGCGCCGCCGCCGCCTCCTCGAGCACCACCCACTCCGCCGCGCCGAGCGGGGTGCCCGCGGCCGCGGCGGCGTCCAGCATCCCAACCAGCGCCTTGAGGAGGCCCGCGGGGAGCCCCGACGGCTTGCGGCGCGCGAGGGACTTGCAGGTCCACTGCAGGTGCTGCAACGCGTCGTCGCTGATGAGGCGCAGCAGGCGCGCGCTCTCCGCGCCCATCGCGTGGCGCCGCGCGACGAGCGGCTCGAGCACGAGCGCTCCGACCGTGTCGATGGCGCGCTCCGCGACTGACGGCTCCGCGTCGCGCACGAGGGGCAGGCAGCGCGTGGCCCAGGCGTGCATCGCCTCCTCGCCCGCGCCGCCAGCGACGAGCCCGGAGACGGAGTCGAGCGCCTGCTTGCGGACGAGCACGCTCGCGTCGCGGCAGCGCGTCGCGAGCGCTGCGAGGTCCGCCTCGACGTCCACATGCGCGAACTCGATCGGGAGCTGCACGAACAGGTCCACGCGCGCCTCGAGCAGCGTGACCGCCGCGCGCCGCACCACGCTCTTGGGGTCCACGACGCGCCGCCGCAGTGCGGCTGACGTCAGGGGGCAGCACGAGGTCGGGTCGTCGGGGTTCGGCAGCAGCGAGCGGTCGCTGGCGAGCTTCGACGCGGACACGATCGACGCGTCCAGCGCAGGGTTGCCGGCGGCCCCGGGGGTGGACGAGACCGAGCCGCTCGGGGTGGCTGCCGCGCTGGGGGCGGCCGACGCCGCCCCAGGCGACGCGCCAGGCTGCAGCGACCCGCGGCGGGAGAGGCCGGACATGTTGAGGTCGCCGGCCTGCGAGCTGAGCGATTGGTTGAAAGTGCCGCTCGCGCCGGTACCCACGTAGGTGCCCTGGTGGGCGACCCAGGCACGCGCGGCCGTCGGCGAGCGAAGCACCGCCGCGAGCGCGGCGAGCGCCTTGGCGCGGACGGCCGGGAACTTGTCGCAGGCGCGGCGCAGGAGCATCCGCACGATCGCTGGGAGAAGCTCGTCGGGGATGTTGCGCTGCGGCGCATCGGCACCCGGGTCCTCCTGCACGCGGGGGCACTGCAATTAGCGGGCACGTCCACAGCGGCGCTCGGAAACGGGGCAGACTGGGAGGGCGCCGCGCGCTGCTGGGCCGGGTCGGCGGGCCGGGCAGGCGGAGCGGGCAGCTGACCCAGAGCGGGATGAGTTCAGCAGCCATCTCACACGCAAAGACTCGCAGCGCGAAGCGCTCGTGGTGCGCGAGGCGCGGGAGGAAGCGCGCGACGCGCGAGAGCTCGAGGCAGCCCGAGATGTCGCCGAGCGTCGCGAGCGCCTCGACGAGCCCGCGGACCGTCGCGGCGGCCGCGGCGCGCACCGGCGCGCGGTCCGGAACGCGCGCCGCGAGGTTCTGGATCAACACGACCGTCGAGGCGCAGATGGTGGCGGCATGCTCGTCGTCGGCCGGCGCCTCGAGCGCGCGGCGCACGAGCGCGACCGCCGCGCGCGGCGCGCCGTGCAGCGGCGTCGACTGGAGTAGCAGGGGGATCAGCTGCTTCAGGACCGAGAGGGAGGCCGTGGCGCCGACGCCATGCAGTGGGAGCATGAGATTGCGGCCGCATTCGAGCGCGGCGTCCTGCAGCCTGCCGGGTGCTTCCTTCATCGCGGTCTCGACCGCAACTTGCGCGAGGTCAACGTGCGCCTCCTCCTTGCCCTCAAACGACAAGACCGCTGACAGCCGAACGGCCTGTTGCATCGCGCACCCCCGCATACTGTCTGTAGCAGTTGCTTGCGAGGCCGAGGGAGGGGCCTTTGTTGAGTCGGCCTCGTCGTCGTCGGATTCGGAATCGACGTCGCAGTCATCGCCTTCTTGAGTGCCTGTCTGGCCCTTGACCGCCCCTCCACGCTTGCTCTTACGTGCCCCCGCAGGTGCTGACGACGGCTTGCGCTTGCCATGCATGCTCTTCGCCTTGGCTTGCTTCGCCTCTTCCGAGTGCAGAAGCACCATAGCGATGGTGTGGAACGGCAGAGCCGAGAAGAGGTTGCTCCGCGCTCCAGGTAGGCGCATCAATGCGAGGTAAAGTCCCGCGGCAGCATGACCATTCTGAATGGCGATTTGGTCGCGCTCTTTTCCCTGAGCGCGTGCAGCTGTGCTGCCCTTCTTTGCGATGCGGCAAAGCAGCGCGGAAAGGCCCTGAGGCTTGATGCCCTGCTCTTCCATTTCCTTCCACAGGGTCTGTGCGTCTGCTGCGATGTCACTGTCTCCCTCACAAAGGCTGGCGACACTGTCGACAGTGCCGATAACTTCACCAAGGAGCTTTGAAAGCCCGTCAAGTTTTTCAAGAAGCTGATCGAGCGCGTGCAAGGCATCGGCATTGTCGGGGTCTTCGTCCATTGCCACCTCGGGAAGAGTTTCCACGCCAAGCAGACTGAGGCACGCCATCATCTTCTCTACACGCCGCGCAAGCTTCTCGTCACGGTCCGTCTTAGGAGCGCCTCCCGGGACATCCGGCATCGGCTCGGACGAAGGGGCCACGACACTTTCAGCCGAGTCCACGCCCAGCTCCTCTACCGCCATCTTCACCTCGTCGTCTGCGAGATCCTCAGCGCCCTCATCTCCGGGCTTCTGTCCGGTGATCAAGCTACGAGCCTGCTCAATACCGTCCGACACGGCTCCGAGGAGCGAGCCGAGCATCGCTTACCCTCTCTGTTGTGCGCTTTGCCCCTCCGAACTTGGGCGTGGGAGAGGAGCTTTTGAATTTCAAATCGAAAAACGAAGTTCAACTTCGAGTTCTTGTCGGAATTTCTTCTCGAGGCGGGCCCTCCACGATCGTTGGGGAAGCGGGTAGGGACGGGACGCACAGCGCCCGACGCAGGGCCTTGCAATAGCGTGTCGAAGATGGACGATCGACGGGTCTCCATAGCATCTCAGAATTCCCCTGCACGTATGGCGGCTTCATCTGTTCTCGGAGAAAATCATAGCACTGCTGAGTCGCCCATGTCGCATCGTTCTCCCAGGACACCACGCGGAGCTGACGGGTTCGACAGCGCGCGGCATGTTGGGCTCGCCAGTATGCCAAGCACGCGATCTTTCAACAGCAGGCTTGTGTCAAAGCGGCAGGTGAGCGCGCGTATGTCCTACGAGTGGGAGGTCCGATCAGAAATCACGCTCTGCGCCTTGTCACAGACTAATGCATCGCCTCTCTGCGCAGGACATTTTCAAGAGCAAATTCGAAAAGGACGAGCGCACGCAGAATCGCAACAAGGCACTGGTTGCCCTTCTTAAGGCGCTTGGTGCGGCTAATCTGCGCCAGGCGGATGAGATTCGTCAGCTCAGGCACAAGTGCTCCGAGCTGGAGCAGCGCCTCGACCATCTTGCTCCGCTCGAGGGCCTTCTCGAGTTCATGGCAGGCGAGCGCCCATGACACCGCAAGTTGCACGCACCTGCCAGGCTTCGCAGTACCTCTCAGTGTCTCTCCGATCCGCCTGGGCGTGACTCATCCTTGGATTGGGGGCAATGTTTCAACAATCACCAATGTGTGCAGAGGGGGACAATGACGAAGTTGCTCGCCTCCTGGGGCCCGAGGGCGCTCCGAGTGCGTTTCCCGGGCGGCACGAGCACCACGACGCAGGCGTCGGGGAAGGGGGCGCGGGTGGTGGTAACGCGCAGGGCTCGCTCGCTCGCAGCCAAGACCATCGCTCGCAGCGCAGCCCCCGTCGAGGGGAGACCGGACACCCGTCCGTGGTGGCGGAGCGCCTCGCGGCGGTTCTGCGCCTTGCAGGAGACTCGGCCAGCACGCTGGACATGTGCACGGACAGCGAGCTGATTGCCGAGGCGCGGGTTGTTGAGGCGGCCATGCGTGGGGACGAAACATGGCTGGAAAAGGTTTACGCGCTTGATCCAGCGGCGGCCGAACACGGCGCAGGCGGACGCCCGTCGACAGCGCATCGTCGCGAAGCTCTGATCTTTCACGAAGAGGTCGAATGACTGTGCCGATCTGCGTGCGCCAGCGCGGCTCCCCACCCCCTTAACGAATGTTGAGGCCTCCACGATTGCGGGCAGGACGAGGACGGTCATGACGAGGGCCATTCTGGGGAGGGAGGAATAAACGGCGGGGGAGAGGAAGGTCGCGATGAGCCGCTCACTGATGCAGAGGAGGAGCAGGCCGCTCAGAAGACTCATGGGGGGGAAGAGAGCTGGCGCGCAGCACTGCGGGCAGTGGAGACTTTCGACGACGAGGTGGCGCAGGTTTGGTTCCCGCTACGAGTGTCACAATTTCTCGCTTAAAGCTACGTGGAGAATCTGAATCCTCACTTGTTCAGTGGAAGCGGAAGCAAGAGCGGAAGCGTAGGCAATGTTGTCTTACTCACTCGTTTTTGCCAGATGGTTGCAGCATTGCCTCGTGTGTGCAAGAATTGTGGCACGCATTATACAGAAGGCGAGAGTGAGGGGCAAGGCTGCCGCTACCATCCTGGCGCTCGCAAGCTCGACAATGCGTGGAACAGCATCTGGACATGTTGTGGGCAGAAGCACACCGCGCGAGGGTGTGTGCCTCGCATCCGCATGCATCAAGACCACCACCAAAACTGCCGCGCTGGGGGCCGCCGCGGGCTGCTAGATGACCAGCGTTGCGATTCCGGGCAGGTGTATTGTGGGACCGCACGAAGCCATTCTCGATGCCGACGCCGCTGGAAGCGAGGACGATCCAGGGTCGCGGTACGACTCTTGGCGGTGACGCGGGAGTAACCATGTTCATGGAATAGTCTTTTTATTTTTTTTATATATATATTCACATTCGAAGTATGTGCTCTGAGCGAAGGGCTCAGTAGCACGGGAATTGCTTTACAGTTCCGGTTGCGTCGTATAGACCGGCGTCCGAGCTCAAGTCGTCTACGATTCGTGCTTTTCGCTGGCGTCTCTTTGCACCTGCTCAAAAACTCTTGAACTATCCTGTCGAGACGATTCAGTTGTGATGATCTCCGTGGCCTTCTCCGTCGGTGTCCCGCTGGGAGAGGAATCTTTACAATTCGTGTCATTTCGAAAGTTGGCTCCCTCCCTGTGGTCACCTTGATTCTTGATAATCTTCGGATCAGCGGCAATGCTCGCCTGATCTATCTCCGTCTTAGAAATCGTTGCGTTGGAGAAGCCTTCGGCTGAGCGACCGCCGATCGCCTCCTGGTCCTCCGAGAGGGAAAGTGTCTCTGCATCCTAATTTGTGTGGCGCTCAGCTGGTAGAGACGCATCAGGCACACTACGGATACTCTCAAGAGCGGTCTCCTCTGTCACTGCTGCCACAGAATCAACTCTTTCGTGCGCCTCCTCAGGTGTTTCACCTGCATCCAGCCGTGCCATATAGATTTCGTGCCTATTCCTCCATCCAGGAAGTAGTGGCGGCTTCGGTTCGTACGGAACGTTGCCGGTCCACACGCGCATGTGCGGGCGTGATGCGAGATATCGATCAATGTTGAGTCCGATCGGAGAGGAATGACCAAGCAGCAATCGCCTTTTCACAGTGTCCCACACTGGAACACGCTCCTCGTTGCTCGACTTTCCTCGTATCCACGGCCAAACTGCAAGTGGCATTGCGGCCTGCGCGGGCTTCACGATGCTGGTGCCCTCATCGACCATTTTGCGCCGCCCGCGCTGCCGCGACAGCTTTTCCTCGAGAGAAACCACTGAGTTGTAGTGCTCGCCACCGGAGTATTCGTGCATGTGGTACGACAAGCGCAGTGGATCGCCGGGGTACGTCTGCCGACACGAATGGACGAATGCTTAGAGATTTTGCGAATATTTTGTGCGGCCGCTGCTTAGAGGTGCCACATGAAAGGGGTACCTCATGGTTCTCCGGTTCCGGAAACTGTTGCACATTCATGTCGTGTCGAAGGACAATAATATTGCGCTTAAGTACATGAGAAAGCGCGATGAGTTCGTGCTGCCCGCCCCACACATTTGTGCGCTCCACCTGCACCCGAGTTCCATTTCAAAACGCCCCGCACCATCCCGATTTGCAAAAACTAGCGGACTTGGCGAACCTTGCGGCAATAGGCCCGGAAGCTCTGCTTTTGAAGGGGAAGAAAGTCTCGGAAGTGCGTCTCATGCTGTAGCATGTACTCAGCGGCGAGCTTACGAAGGCTTTTGTAGCTATGCTCTTCGCCGTACCCTACGCGCCGCAGCTGATCCGATATAGCTGAGAAGAGGCAGTGTCCATCAGGCGGGATTTCTATGAGACATTGTCCCTGCTCCGCAAGCTTTTGGCGTAGCACGCGTGACTCCAATTCCTTGGCCTGGCGTTTTGTCTTGTAACCGTCCGTGCGCCGCGCCGAATCATTCTTGGCACCGACACCCGTTTTTCCGGTTGAGTCCATCTCTCGGTCATTGTCCCCGCACGGATCCGTCGTCTGTTTGGACAAAATCTTTCAAATCCACAGGATGTTTATGAGCATTATTGCATTTACAGAGTGCAGATGGGAAGGTGGGACCTTTCGCTTCTGCACCACACGAACTGCATTTGCTGTCGTCTTGCCCGCGCTCTGCGCGCATACCCGTTTCTGTCGCCCTTGAACCATCAGATCTGATGCAGTCGACCTTGTACTCTCACTGCTCTGCCTTCCCTCGCCAGTTTTCTCCATCTTCCGCTTGAGCTTCACACAATCGTCGCCTCCAGCTGGTTTCGGCGGAGCGAGAGAATCGGCCGGAACATCAATTACGTAGCTTCGCTCCTTCACTTCTCCGACATTGGACCATACCACATGCAGATGCGGGCTAGATAGCAAGCTCGATTTCACCCAGGACCCCTGGCAGCAATGGAAGGATCTCAGCCTCAAATGCACAGTAGATGGCGTCATGGTGCCCTGCGCGTGGGCGCCTCGGAGGCTGACGGTGTAGCAGGCTTCGCACCTTTTCCACAAGCTCCCATGGCAGGGCGCGTAGGCGCGAGTAGCCGAGTTTGTCGGGCAGCGGTGGCGCGCCCACCTCGACCAGGGGTACCCGCAGTGCGGCGTGTGGCTTCAGCCAAAGCAGCAAGGGCGCTCCTGCCGCCAGCATGCTCTCGCGTTAGGAGGGGTGATGATGCGAGTGATATCAGTGCGTGATTTCGCGCACTAAAGGACCGCATGGTCGACCAGCAATCTGAAGGACTTACCTTCGCTCGGATCAAGAAGGAACAGCTCTCGGCGGCGCTCGGGCATACGCGAGGGCGGTTTGTCGCCTCGCCACTCTACCCAGCAACGCACGCCACGGCCATTCAATTCGAAAGTGATAATTCTTGCGAGATCTGCGGAGCGCCATTCAACGGGCGAGACGAAACATCCAGCACATTTCACCTTCCACACCTGTCACACACTCCTAAGTTAGAAACCGCGGAGATTTTGGCACTCTAATTCTACGGGAGCAACTCACGGGAGCCACGACCCTTGCGCTCTCTTGCTCAATCCTATCTTGCGGAACTTGCATCCGCACGGGCGGGCTGAAGACGCACCACGTCAGAAAAGCTGTCATTCTGAATCTCGCTAGTCTTGAGCGGGGACGAGCAGTAGTATCCTTTGTCATCAAGGCGCACAAGCACAGAGCGACGTGTGTCGTGGAACCACGCCGCACCAAACACCTTCTCGAGCAGTGGCCCCGGAGCCGTGCCCGCGCGCATCTCCCTCCACGTCTCCGTGCATCCGATGGCTGTCCTGCTAGAAGATAGCCAACCGCCATCGCTGGACGCCGAAACCATCGACCAATTCTCCTCTACGTCTCCACCATACCAGCAATCAATGTCGTCCGTGAGCAGCGCGTCGCCTGGAGCAGCAGTCTTGATCCTGCGTGCCTTTTCCTCCTTAATCTGAGCATAATCGACCGGCTTCATCTTGTTCGACGTTTCTTTCTCTGGTACTGGGTGAACCGCATCTCCGTCGAGCAGTGCAGCATCCACCGAGGAAAGATGGCTGCCTTCACCATCCTGATTCTTTGGCGACTTGACCCGCCGAGGCTCGTTCCGAACAATCTCACAATCCTCCATCGGAATTGCATCGTCATCACAAACACGAGCGACAGCAACTGCAGCAGATTGGTCCAGTGCGTTATTCTTCGCCGCTGACGAGTCGAGATTGTTGTTGCTCCGGCCGTTGTGGACTGTAGTCTGCAACGTCAGCTCAGTCCCTGCCTCGCCGGTGGTAGCTTGTGTGATAGCGGCCATACCCGCAATCAGTGAACCCTCTTTCGACTGGTCGAACGTTCCTTCGTGTACAATATAAGATACACTCTGTCCCCCGCCGCCAACCTTCTCCCCCCCGGCGACATCGCAAGCCACGTCTAGTATCACGGCAGAGGCTTGGACCCCTGAATCACCCTGGTGCAACTCGGCAAGGTTGGGTGATCCGCCGCTACCTGCAGCCCCGAGGTCGATCTGGCTTGTGCTGCAGTCCATGAGATTGAAGCTGCTCGGTTTCTGGCAGGGTGCATCTTCATCCTGGGCAACCGCCTGGTCACTTTGCGAGGACATCGATGCACCGCAACAGGAAACTCGAGGTCCTGACCGCTGAATTCAAGGGATATTGAGAAGATTCGTTTACAGAAGCCCGAATCTATGGCCTCACTTCACCTTGGGATGTTGTATGAGATCCCATAGCCCCCCAACGTCCCACACTGCACCTTGAGCACCTCTTCCCTCCAAGGCAGCTCCAGATCTTCTCCCTGATCAATTCAATTTAGAGATTTTGGAGTGAGAAAACAATTATTTTCCCATTTCGGGGGTCTTTGTGCCAACGGCAGCCAAGGATCACGATTGTGATGATTGAGAAGGACCCGCGGGACGCGGAGATAGCCCGACTTGAGCATCTTCTTGAGCAAGAGCACGAGCGTTTCAACCGGTATGAGTCTGAAAAGTTTCTCCAGCTTGAGGCGGACAACTGGGCGAAGGGCATTCGTGCAGCCATTCAGGATGCAGCGCGACTAGTTCCTGCTCCTCCGAGTGTGCACCATACAACGACTCACGGATGGAGAATAGTCGAACGCGAAGCTACTGGCTGTACAGAGTCAGGACTTCGTGCCACAGAGGTTCATGTAGGGTCAGCGCGAGATGAGCAGGTGAAACAGAATGCGAGCAGCGCGATGCTCTCTGCCCCCTTCACAGGAGATGAAGACCCCGCGAAACCAGATTTTGATGTTCAGCTGGCGGAAAAGGAGGTAAAATTATTTCCCAAATGCGATCGCGGGTCAAACATGGTCTAAGCGTCTCAGACTGATGTGCATGATTGTGCGGCCAGGACCGCTTGCGTCAGATGCTCGCACTTCTCGCGAACAAGAAGCTGCAGGCGCTGCAGCTGCGCGACGAAGGGCTCTCTTCGCAGCGAATCCTTGCGCAAATGCAACACACCACAAGTCGCCTCGTAGCATCGCACTCAGCACTCTCAGGCGGTGCGCGAGGCCACGCTGACCGCATCACGCTCAACGAGCAGCAACTTGAAACGGAGCAGGCCGCGCTGAAGGTGCGCGCAGTGTCGGCTTTATGCGCACATAACACTGGCTTAGTGAAATATTGCTGCGACAGGAAGCGATGAACATATTGTCGTGCTGCCGATGCAACAGCAAGGTTGCCCCTGGCGGAGGCGCACACAATGCTGCAATATGTGGAGCATGCAGACGAGCATTAGCCAAAGCGCTGGAAGCAAACTCCAAGGTGCGTAGACTATTCCCTTTGTCAACAGACCTATAGATGTCCTCTAGCGCTATCTTTGATGAAAGGGCAAGTTTGGCAGCGCTTGCCTGTTCAAAAGCCGGGCGGCGTGCAGGCAACTCTGCTTGCGAATTCGATCAAGCGCGACAAAGACAAGCTCGCGCAGACACTTGACGCCATGGCGGGAATCGGGGAGGTCGTTGTTGTGGTTCATAGCTCATGCGTGCTGCCTGACGTCTGCGTCTTGAACCTTGTCCCACCACAACGCTCGCCCCGCCTAGCTGGTCAGAGTGCCGAAAACCTTACTTGCGTCGGTCGCCCGGCAGGCCACGCGGGGGGCGCTCGAGCAGTCGCGGCACGCTCCGACACTTCTGCGCACAAAGCCTCGCACGGACCACCACGCGAGTGGAATCCTGTTTGACGTGCGCGCCCGGGGAGGCCCGCTGGTGGGACCGCAAATCCTGAACCCCAAAAGCCGAAAGCGGTGAATTCTACAGGAATTAGGGTTTAGGATTCGGCGTGATGTCAATCTTTAGCTGACCCGTGTTTCCTGCATCGCACCAGGTGATTCTCGGGATTCGTGCAGGTCGCCACCCAGGAATGAACAAATCTGTGCAAAGAGTCACGGTGTACGCCGCGTCTTCCGCCAAGCATGGCATTCCTGCTGAGGTGCCAGTCAGTCAACCCCCCGTGCTGCAGTCGAGGAAGTGATGCTGCACCGGCATGTCATGTGCGAGGCCGAATATCCATTGATGCCCAATTTTCGACAGGCTCTGTCCGGAAGCAGTGCAAACTGGGTCATCGCAGGCTCCTCCGATTCTACGCGCGGGCCGAGGGGGAAGCACTTCCAGTGTATGCGTCCTGTTTCTGTCTACGATGCGGACCCTGAGTACTCCGACCTGCCGTTGCAGCATCCAATCGTTGTGGAAGCAGGGACCTCGCGTTCGATCGCAGTGCACACTGACGACCGTGCGGGCTTGGTGGTGAGGCGTGAAGGAGCGGAACACATCGAAAGTGTCGCGTCTGACGCAAACCTGGAGGTAGACTGATTCCGGACGGAACCTTGATTGCCCCGCCCGCCGTATCCACCGTTCTATAGAAAATGCAGGCGACATGAAGAACGAAAATTGTCGGGCATAGGTCCTCTCAGGAGTTGAGACACACCCTGGTCCCCTCTTCGGCAGCCGAGTCGGATATCTTGCGGGCGAAGGTGCGTGGTCTGCCCAAGTGCGCTGCGTCAGGGTGTGTGAAGTGCACAGTGCTTTGAGGTGTGGCTACCGAGGGCCTGATTCGTGCGTGTATCACAATTTTAATGTTGGCGAATACCATTGCAGGCGGTACTTTGAAGCGAGCTTGCTTTGTTGGAGAGCTATTGTACCGCTTGTTGCCTATGCCAGGCGAGGCAGAGTGGACGATGGAGTAGCGCACAGCACGCAGCAGCTGAGTACACTAAAACCGCTGCAGATCCGGGTACAGCGCCTGAACGCAATGCCTCAACAGCCAATTTGTTGCGTGCCCATCACACCACCTTTCCAGCCCTCGTTGTCGAGGACTCCCACACCACCCGCTGCGAGTAGTTGTCGCCAGTGTGCTCCAGGACGCCATGCTCCAGCGCAGCGGCCCACAGCCCAAAACTCTTGAATGCAGCTTGCACGTGGATCTCTGAGCCGTACGTCTCCAGGTCTCCCAGCGCACGGATGTGACTCAGGCGGCGCAGCCCCGGGCCTAGGCTGAAGCCCTGCCATCGCAGGCCTTCGTCTCCGCCTGCCGCCCAATCGTAGAGGAGCCGACGGTACGCAACCCCGTCCTTTGTCCGCAGCTCGGTCGCGTGGACGGGGTGCACCGACGACGCGCGGTGCCGGAGGTGGACCTGGAAGCAGGAAGGGTTCTCCGCCAGCACGGCGAGGGAGTCGCGCAGGAAGGAGCCCGCCTCGGGATCGAACGCCCAGTCGTCCTCGAGGTGTAGCACCTGGCGTGCCGCCGCGCGGGGAGTCGCGTCACCGCGCGGGGCTTCGCAGCACGCTGTGACGCCTTGCAGCTTGCAGCGGTGGATTCAAGCTCGTCGGGAGGCACGCACTGGTGGGCGCCGGCCAGGAAACCCGCGCGTGCGGGGTCGGGCGGCACCCATTTCGTCCTGACGTGAGTGTAGAGCCTGTCGAGCGACCTCATCTGCCATCACACACTGCGATCGTTACCACCAACAGCACGCGCCAACTTTTAACGCTGCTCATGACCCTCCGCCGCGGGGCGCTGCGGGACCGGGCTCGCTCGCCTGGCCAAGCCGCTCTGAGTTGCAGAGGACGTCGACGGGAATGCCCGCAGCCGCTGCCCCTGAGGTAGGCCCATCTTGCTCGGCCCCGGGGTACGCCGGCGCCCCCGCGTGCCGCAGCCTCACCGCTGCGCACGCCGCCGGGTCGCCTGAGTCCTCGACCACCACCACGCGCACGACGGGTGTGTCGCCGCCGAGCGCGCGCCAGAGCGATTCGAGGGTTGCGTCCAGGAGATCGAGTCTTCCACAGGACGTGACAGTGACCGTGACGCCCGGGCCGCCCGCGTCAGGCACGCCGGCGGCGGCGAGGAGGGACGCGGCGGCGGCCGTGCGCAGCGCGCTCGCTCGCTCGTCGGAGGCTAGAAGCAGGTCGTCGCCGGCACCCGGGTCGTCCGTTACAGATTCGCAGTCTGCAACGGCCACGCCGCCGGCGACCCGCAGCACGGCGCAGCCTCCGCAGGTGCCCATCCCCTCGTACCGCTGGCACTCCTGCGCGCTCGCGTCCTCGCGCCCGCCCGGTCCCGGGCCGGTGCTGTCCCCGATAGTGGCCGTGACAGCGTCGGCAACGCGCTCTTCCGTGCCCCCTGCACCCGCAGCCCGCCGTGATTGGCCCGCCGGCACCGAGCGGCGCGAGCGCGCTGCCGAAAGCGGCGACCGGCGCGGCTGGGCGCCGGGGCGGAACCGTCCGGGTAGTGCAGCAAGATGAGGGCAACCTCTTGGCCCGGAGACAGCTGCGCGGCGTCGGCCTCGATCTCGTACACGAAATCTAGAGCGTGGGCAGGACACGCATGCGGCGCGGGGTCAGCCGCCAGCACTCAAGTGCGGCGACGCGGGGGTGCCTGAGGGTGCGGCTCATACGCATCCACTTACCCGAGGCGGGCCCGGACATCGTCTCGCCGAGGACTGCGTGGCCTTGACCGCGCGTGACCGACACGTGGTACGGACTGCCGTCCGCTGCGACGCGCCACGTGCTGCGAGAGACCTCCCGCCACCGCCAGGCCTCCCCAGCTGCCACGCCCGCAGGCGCGGAGGCACCGAGCGGGGCTGGCGCGGCTCGGAGGACCAGCGCGAAGCCACCGCTGCGGGGCCAGTATTCGTCAGTCACGGCGCTTGTGATGCGTCCACCAATTGGGAAAGCTGGCAGGTACGCACCCAGGCAAGATGGTCTTGCCGCGCAAGCCAACCACGACTCGCAGCGCCTTGCCAATCACAACCTCTCGTCTACCCGGCGACAGAATGCGCATCGAATATGGCCCAAGCGCATGCACGAGCACAGTGTCCGCAGCGAGGGTCTCGTCGGAAAGATCAGAGTGCGCAGCATCGCCCAGCTGCTCCGAGCAGCCCCCGCTGCGTACAGCAACGGTGATCGTGTGTTCACCGAAAGGAAGCGCCGGCTCCACGAACTTAAAAGTGAGTGACGTTCCATGCAGTGCAGGAGTCAGGATCTTGCAGGAACGCATCGTCCCGTTGACCTGCAGTTGGATGAACGTTGTGCAAGTCTCCCCAGCCGTACGATCCGAGGGTTTGCAGACATTCTGCTCATCGGCGTTGCTCACTAGAACCTGGCCCACGACCGCGATGTCTCCTCCAAAATATTCCCCGTCCTCTGGTGAGGTGATGTGAATATGGATATCTGAGCTCGAGACACCCACTGTTAGACACTGGCGAGACCTTCAGGGCGCATATGGTGAGCATTTCAGGTAGCGAGCAAGAACCTCTCCGTAGCGACGAATCCGCATCCACGAGTGCATTCGGATCGGGATTCATTGAGCCTTCAGGGGGATGGCCAGACTTTTCGGCAGTAGTTCGAATATCCTCATCAAATACGTCGCAAGCCGATGACGGAAACCCTGAGCGGCATAGCTCTTCCCAACTCACGGAGCCCCAAGCGGATCTCGCCTCTGAAGTGCGTTCATCTGCTCCGCCGACTGCGCATATGCCGCAGGCGATTAGGAGGGGTAGAATCGCGAGTCTCGCATATAACGGACCACACCTCCCGGTGGGCCGCTTCATCATTTGAAGCAGTCCCTTTCACGCTGCCATTCCGCCCTGCGGCCCTGGCACCGAAACTGACGGGAACTCCGATCTTGCGGCTCACCGGCTTCGAGGGAGAGCAGAGGGAGCGATGCGCCGCCCAGCTTCGATGGCGCGACGCCGCGAGGATTGGGAACCAGCTGAGGGGCCAAGACAAGACTGGAGGCGTGAAACAGGCTTGAGGGCGAGGGTTCGGCGCTGGTTCGTCCCTGTAGTGGGGTGATTTCCATATTCTTCGGGCTCCCAGCATCCTCGCTCAAAGCAGTGAACGTCTTGTCTTGACCGAATCCCTGCAACATCGACAGGACCATCCTGCTCATCCAAGCGTACCGTAACTATGCGGCCGTCACCGCATGGCTTGGGGAGTTTTTCGAATGGGAGAATCAGGCGAGCATCCTACGGAAAGCATAGCTGCCCCTGGTGCACTTGGCGCTAACAGTGCTGTGTCTAGATGCGCTCGGGTGCTCACGTCTTGCGCAAGAATAAGCATCCACTTCCTAATCCGTTCATCAAACTTATCCCTTTTCCCGTTGACGATGAGTCTGCCGCAACGGTGACTTGCCAATTCAACCCACCACCATGCCCGCTGCTACCGGATCTCGAGCCCGCCCCTCTTCTTTTGCGCAGTAATACATGCCACGGCATACCCTGTCACGCTCTCGTATGATCCGGAAGATCATTCACACTAGGTATCCCAGTTTCGTGGTCAGAATGTGGATGAATACATGCTCAGGGATTGCTTCTGTGCCAGAGTACGTAACGTGGGACCCACTGGCACAGATTATGGTTCTTGCAATCGTGGTTTTCATTCCTCTCAGCTTCCTATGCTTCTACCTGGCTTAAGATGACTTCGTTGACGATTCCAGTAGCGAGGGCTCTCGCACTGTGCATTGGCTGAGAGGCGGAGGATCGTTGAAAGTGGGGGCATAGAACAGAAAGAAATTGCGAGTGAACGGAGTCGACAGAGGGCGCGTGACTGATCTTTGAACTGTGTGGCCTTCAGCGCGTGCGCGTTCCTGCATCGTTGGCATAGATTCCCTGTTCTCGCTCTGTTACACTATGTTTCCTGGCATTTCTGGCCAGGAAATTGGCGCCACCACTATAGTTTTTGTCGCCTTTATTTTTTTGTGTGGCCAACGTTAAGCTCCACCATCTCTCTCAGCTTTAAGGTCTGTGCGAGGTTGTTCATCGCATCCTCTCCCTCTCTCTAAGGTCTATTGCACGTATTTTGTTGATAGATTTTCAAAGAGCATGCACAGTGCATGCGCAAAAATGTGCCAACGGCGCTTAACGATCCACCTACACACTGGCTGATTAATTCATCTCATTTGGCGATTTACAACTTACACATACGTTACCTCACCGGTCGGTTGTTTGGTACCCGGTCTGTACGAAATTATTCAATACACCCTCTATCTCTGTTCACCGTCCCATGAGTTGCTCACGCGCCCTTCTTTCGTTGAATTCTCTCATCTGCGAGCCCCATAAAATTTGAGCATGGCGATGGCTGGCATTGCTAGATTGTGCCACACCGATAGCACGACTTGATTCTTTGATGCCCTTATGTTGGGTTGTTTGAAGGAGGGTCCTCGCCTGCTTTTCGTTGAAGTCCTGGTTATCCTTCTCAACGATCGAGGCGGTTGTAGAGCAGTTGTCGTACGCAGACGTGCTAATAGACAAGACGAGCGACTCTAGTGCCTCCTGTAGTTGTGAGTTGGCTCGAAGCACAGCAGCAACATGACCCTCTTTCACTTCACCAGTCTTGCCCAGATCTGTTTCTAGCGAATACCCGAAAGTCGCGATCTCGGTTGCAGGCAGCGAGGCGGCCACGGGATCTGAGTAAAGTGACAGGGCTGTCAAGAAACGAGGAGCTCGAGGGCGAGGTCGCCGTCTGACGGCGCGAATTCACCGTGCCTCTTGACAGACGGAAACCTTGACGCACAGCATGCCGGCAGCGACGCAAGGAGGGGAAAATTCTGAAACCTGCGAAGGTTGTTGGCGCCTGTCTGATTTCGTCGATTGCGTTGACGAGGTCTACGCACGCGTTGAAGATTCCCCGGTACAGCCCGTCGAGGCACATCCGGTGGCTCTCTTCCTTGAGAAAGCTGCCAGCACCGGTCATGCGTGAGGCTGTGCGGATGTCTCGGTCCAAAACGCATCGCACGCGGCTGGGAATCAGGGAAGGTATGCCACTTTAACAGGGATTGCGTGGCCGCGATCGTTTGTGTCAGAATCACAGACAATTGCACCTGCACCAGGCACCGCAGACACCAACACGCGTCACCTCCCAAGATTTTGGCACCGTGCGCCTGCTGAAACGGCGGGGGGTCTCGAAGGACCGTACCTTGACTCGGACTTCTTGCGCCGGTTGGGCGAAGGCCAGTGCGATCGAGAGTAGCTGCTCAAGAGGGCGAGGGCGCGCATCCTCTCTCACACATGTGGGACCCACGGCCGGAGACAGAAGAAGTTCCATTCATGCACGCCCATGGTCAACAAGCCAGCATGAAACCCTGGCTTGTCAGACTGCGGGAGACGGGCAGGGGTTTGCACCTGCTGTCGCAAGGCCAGAAGCTGCTGGGAAATGGAGTGACAAACCCGGAAAGGCTCCGCGCAGAGGCACAGCAGCGGATGCTGTGACAGGCATGCATCAATAAGCTCTCAAATGTGGCGAAGACGCACCAACACAGCAACCGGCACCCCGGCTGCGGGGCAGCACACATGAGGGCGGACTTCACCTGCTGTGCAAAGAGCAAATTTGCGAGCTGCACGGTGCGTGTTGCGAACTCTGCAGAGCGCCGCTGCTGGGCAAGCAACTCGGGAAGATGGTCCAGGTGTGCAGCGAGCAGCGAGCGCTGCATAGCACACTCAAGTAGGTCGAGATAGTATCCTGCGACAGAGCAAGAGACCTCAGCGACGGATTCGTGTTTGACTCTCCCCTTCGTCCCGTCTCTTCCAGACCGTCTCAGGAAGCAAGGATCCAAATCGAATTCTCGTGCCGCATGCACCCGCACGGCTTCCATTCACTGGAGCCAGAACATTACAGCAAGAGCACAGCAACCGCACGCAGAATTTGGGCGAAAGGTAGGACAGAACCTGCAGAAAGTGACTCCGACATGGCGGAAGTGAGTGACTCGATGTGCTTCTGCGCATTTTCACGCGAGCAAGGGTCCTCTCCAGGGAGAACGAGGGAGTACAAATTCTGTGCCGCCATCTGCAGCATCAGCACCCGGGTTGCAATGCTGCAGCAGATGCACCTGAAGCTCGGTTCGAAAGGTCGACCTGGGCCAGAGCAGCCTCCTCGGCAGAAAAAAAGACATTGTTGAACATAGCGTGATCGTCGCGGGGAAAAAAGCGCTCTATCTGCGAGTGCATGCGCACGAATCGATTACGTGTTGCAATCACTAGGTAGCCCAACACACCTTGCCCGTCGCAAATGCCTGTTGCCGAAGCGCAACACACGTTGAGTGGGAGTCAGGCAGAACCTCATCTGGCAGCGTGCCGCGACCGTATCCAAGCGAGTTTGATGGCGCGTACGCAAAATTATAGATTGAAACGTATGTTATATATCCCCCTGCGTGCAATTTCAAGGACGTGTAAGTCAGCAGGTCGGCACAGTGAGACACAATTGAATGGCAAGTGCGGTCGCTTTCTGCCGCAGCGTCAATGCGCTGCGACGCGTGGGCAGCCACTGAAGCGGTAGCGCATTAGCGGATGGGACCTTCAAACGCATTTCCCCGCTCCATGTCCTCAGGCGATGCCACCTGCAAGTGAGGGCTTTGGGCTTCACTAAAACCGGGTGAGGGGCCTCTTCAACAGGACGCACACAACTTTCTGGTGATTGATCGCTTGATTTGTGGATGTTCCTGAAGGTATAGTCCAGTAGTGTACACCACACGATTCTCAAAGATTGCCTGGACATGGACCCACACCTCTTCTGTCAGCACAAGTGGAGACAGTACCAACCATTGATGCATCGATTCGGGATGGTGAAGCGGCGTAGGGAGAGGTTCAGGCGCTCCTTCGTAAGTTCTTCGAAAACTTCCTCAGGATTTTGCTTGATCTGCGCTGGAGACCACCTGAGGAAGTCGGCAGGGTGGTGAGTGACTCGTGTATTGGCCGGGGACAGATACCAATGACAACAGATAGGAGCCCGCACCTGCGATGACCGGCCCCTGGGAACTCCACAATCTGCGTTGCGCCCACGAATCCCGCGTAGCTGGCTCCATCTTCAGGCATTTCCTGGAACAGTACAATTCCGTGTTACCAGTTCGCGTCGAGAGGAGAAAAGTGCGGATGGACGGAAGCTGCCTGGTTTGCAAAGCCATCAGCGGTGCTCTGATGCTGGAGATTCTGCGCAGCCTCTGCGTCTACACCATCGTCCCCAACACGATCCTCGTCGGAGTCGTGTCCATCGAACTGATTCAGATGAACAGACATCAGACCTTTTATCAGGCACGCATTGATAGTGGAAATCCGCACTGGCTTCGAGGTCTTCACCGGATTCTTTTTGCTTTCATCCTTGGTCGTCGTTTCCTCGGGATTCGGGTTTGGGCCGATGAACACCCCAAATGACACGTGGTCAGTTTCATCATGTAGGTTCACGATCTGAGCCAGGACGTGCTGCGGTATCGAACAGAACAGTAACGGTCAATCAGACCGAAAAGCATGCCCAAACAACATGGGTACGCAAAGGCAGTTCTGCATTAGTTGCATTTTACCTTGATCCCTATCTGGATCCCAGTGATTTTTCGTGGGCCCTCAACTAGATGGTACTCGTGGACTGTCACTCGCGGCACCTGCACGCAAAATCCCTAGCAATCAGGATCGAGCCCAAGTCGACGAGACACAGAAGGCGCTGCGCACCAAGTGTCCGATGCGATGCACAGGATACAGATGATACTGCAGCATTTTCGCAGCGACTTCTGGATGACTAGCGCGATCTTCACGGAGACTCTGCAGGTTTGGGTTTGGAGTGGACCCGAAGGTGCATGACGCCGGGAAACGGGCACGGGTGCTGCACGACGCCCCGCACGCCGTACGCGGAGTAGACGGAGTACGCGCCAGGGGGCGGCGGGTACATCGGACGCAGGGTGTCGACTAGATCCATCATGTCCTTGTGAGCGCGGTACCTGCGCTTGGGAAGTCATGTAAGCCATCGACAATTGCTGCCCAGAGTCGCGCTCAGGATCAGATCGGGAAGCGATGTGATGTGCCGTGCAGGCAGGCGCACCAGACATCAGGCGGGTGGTCTGTGTTGTAATGCACGCCGCCTCGTGCAGTGGACCCTATCTCGGCGCCTGGATGGCCGTCTTTGCGCTCCGAAGGCTTGCCAGCACAACCCACGCCTGCCATGGTAAAAAACCTGCAAACTAGACGCTGTCACTTCCAAGATGCATGACCTTGTGAGATTCGCTAAAGATGCAAAGGATGCGTACCAGTGTGTGAGTGCAACCCGCGTGCCGTAGGCTGGAGGCGGCGGCATTGTCCCAGGTGGGCACCACAGGCCAGGCTGAGGATGCTTTGGATCCGGCTGCCCTTCCGCGCGTGGAAAGGGTGGAACCCCCGATGAAACACAGACAGCCAGGGGCGCAGAGTCGTTGACTCGTTCGCAGTCTTTGACGTTGGCAATCAGGCGGGTGAGCGCCGTGGCGATGTCCAGGTCGGTCGCTTTGTACAGTAGGAAGTATTGTGAGTAAGCTCGAAGCGAGCGCATCGCCCTCATCTTTGGCAAAGGGAACAGATACATCGACGTCAGCTGGTTGAGAAGGAGCTCGAGAAACTCATCGATCCCCGTTTCGACCACATACTTTAGCAGCATCGTCTCGCGTGCCTTGCCTGCAGGAACTTTCGCCTTTGCAATCGCCTTCTTCATTTCAGAGTTGATCGGCACCACGTCACGAAACCAAATATTTTCGAAATACACCTCAGAGTCGGACGGCATGGACGTGGGAATGTCAATTGGCGCGGCCGTCAGGATCTGCTGCGCATAAGTTATGTAGCAGCCCTTGAGAACCTTTCGTAGCCAGTAACACTGGCGCATTACCGCTTGTGGGCGAACCATGTTGGTCAGCATGTACTCTCGGATCACCAACGCGATGCGCTCCATCACAAGCCGGCCGACTGAGTCAAGGTCGACGCCGCCCCGACCGTTCACGACGATTTTCCCCGCCTCGCGGTTGACGAACATCAACTGCCCCATTATCACCCGAGCCGTCGCGGCGAGCTGTAACACCTGACCGTCGGCCCGCTTGACCACAAGCCCCTTCTCACCCGACTGGCGGATCGCATTAGTGATTTCCCGGTCCTTAACCGTTGGAGGCACACGCCAGGTGGAAAGGTCCTCCTGTCCTTCCTCATCGAGCGGAATCTGCGCAACAGCGATATCAACGACGGCAGGTGCTGTTTCTGACAGGATCGTCAAGCACTCTCCCATAGGAGTAATTATACGTCCTCTTTCAGCGAGAGCTTTGGCGAAGGGACTATAGGAGACATACCGGACCCTCTGGCGCACGTGTTGGAATAGCGCCCTTAGCGTCAAGCGCTCCGGCAAATGCCGAGGCATCGAGCACCATCTTAAGGGCCTGGGTTAGGGTTCAGGTTTAGAGCTCAGGGCTCTCAACGCACAGAGCATCAACACAACGCCTTGGCTGTTCGGAGGAAGGCAGTGCGCATGGTCGCGCAGGGTGGGCCAGGCCTTCTCCATTGCGAAGAGGTGGTCGCAGAGCCCGCGCACCGCGTGCGCTCCCGAGCCGCGGATGCGCTGGGCGCGGACCCACGTCAGGCTCGCGGCGTCGTCGAAGCCGGTGACGGACGCGCGCAGCGCCGCGGGCGCCATCGACATCTCGGCGACGTTCATGGCGTCGCCGGAGAGGTGCGCCTGGAAGACGTTGCTGTCGGCGGCGGTCAGGAAGTTTTCGAGGAGCGAGGGGTGCAGCGCCTGCCACTCGGCGGACCGCAGCGGGAGAACTCGCTTCGACGCGTACATGATCGCGGCGCTCTTGTCAAAGAAGATGCCGCCGTACAGCGCGCCGAAGGCGTCCTGCACGAAGCTCTTGGTCAGCAGTCCGGGCTCGTGGAAGTGGAAGCGGTAGTACTTGCGGCACGTGATGAAGCCCCAGCCGCCGCGCATCTCCTCCGCCTCGCGGTCGGTCGCGCCGGGGATCTCCTGGAACTTAACGCGTAGCAGCAGATCGACGTAGTTGCCGCGCTTGTTCACCGTGGAGTTCGACAGCTCCGCGAGGAACGCGCGCTTCCGCTCGCGGATGTCCAGGATGGTCCACTCCGAGTAGCGCTGGAACTCGCCTGCGGGCGTCGCGACGCCGATGTACATGGGAGAGAGGAGCGTGTGCGTGCCATAGGAGCAGATGGTCTCGAGGTCCTCGTACACATGCTCTGTGTACGACTTGAGCGCGTACTCGAAGTCGGTGCCGGTGGCCATACATTCATCCGACATCTGCTCATCGCAAGCGGATCAGCCCCGGCCGCACATCACTATCAAGCCCTGCCCTGGACGCTGCCCGCACACCGCGAAGGCACGCAAAGGGGTTGGCAGCGCTCCTCAATCGACGCGGGAAACGGCGATGATGTTCTGTGGAATACGTTACGGCCGGAAATGGTCCGCCCGACCGTCATCGCCCCTAAGTCCACCTCCCCCTCATCGAACCTGCCCGACGAAGGCGTTCAGCGCACGCTGATCGTGGCGCTCGCTGTCTCGGCGCTGGGCTGGAGGAGGCGAGGGCCCGACCGGTATATCACATTCTGAACCAGGTCTTCAATGGCGCGCCGGACATGCAACAGCGCAGGTCCATCGACAGACGCCAGGACGCCCTTGTCTCCTGCGCGCTCGAGCCGCTCTCACCACTTGCTGGCACGGCTGCGGGGGATGCGCGCCTGGTGGGTCCGCACCCCAGAAGGTCTCTTCGAGGGGAAGGTCGTCAAGAAATGCAACAGGGAGCGGCGTGCCGTCCGGGAGCGAGAGAACGACATGCTTCAGGTGAGCCTCGCGCTGTGCAATGATCATTCACGTTCAGGTGAGCACAACCGTGACCAGAACGCGCATGTGGTGAGTCCGCAATCCGCGGGCAGGCGAGGTCAGGAATGGAAATGCATAGGACGTCCCATCAATCTGGATGCGATTCAGTCGAGGGGCGAAGGACAGACATCCGCGATGATTTCACTGTTGGGCTTGGCGCGAATGTCCTTCTCGAGTGTAAACTGTTTGACCATGCGCCGGTATATGATCGGGTACGGGTTCGCAGGGACCTGTGCAAGGAGCACGGATGAGAGAGTCAGCGTGCTCTGGTACTAGGCGATCACCAGAGTCACACACCCAATAAAAGTACGGAGGCACTGCATTACGCTTACCTCCTCCCCAGAAAGCACCTCCCTAAGCTGCTCGACGATGAAGTCGCGCACGCCAAACTCCTGCAGGTACTTCTCGACCTCTGCAGGCTTTCTGCCGGCGAGTGATTCGTTACCGAAAGCATCGAGCAGAGCTGCAGCAACATGTCCATCCGCCTCCTCCGTATCTTCCGCGTCTCCCGCAGCTTTGGCAGCCTTGAGTAGCATGCTCTTCCGCCTGGCGACGAATCCCTTGACCACCTCGAGAATGTCCTGCGGCTGTTCCTCTCCCCGCAGCTTCGCGATGAATTTGCGCACCAGACGCTGCACCACCCGCGTCGCGTGGACCTCCTGCTCACTGTACTCGTCGGGTTCAGCGAGCACCTCCTTTTTCTGCTCCTCCTCCTCGTCCGCATCCTCATCCTCCTCTTGCACCGGCTTGATCTTGGCCAGCGCGAGGCTCTGCAGTGGGCTCTCCGAGCCCTCCATGGGGGAATCAGATTCGTTGTCGGCGACGCGCCACCATTCGTCCGTTCCGTCATCTCGAAGAAGGTCGAGCCTCTCGTTGATCGCCATCTCGAAACCCGAAACCCCGGGTTTGCCGCCGTCTTCATCATCTTCACTCCCCTCCCGGGCTCCTCTGAGACCCCTCTGCATTCCACCTTTGCAGCTCGCCCCGCACTTGCGAGACTACAGAGCCACCAGCTCAGTCTTTGTGCGACAGTTGCAGCATGCTGCCCTCCCAGTTCTGAACTGGGATTCAAGGCCTTCGCGCGGAATTCGGTTGGAGTGGCGAAGATCTCCCTGGAATCGCAACCGGAGGAGGCGGGGTGGGGCGGAGTGGGAAGATGGGTGTCGGGGACGGGGAATCGGCGCTCGCAGCACCACGACCTCGCCGTGAAGAGTACCGCCGGGAGCCTCCTCGGCGCCCCTTTGAATCTCTGAAGGAGGATGTCGGCATGAGTACGCTGCCGGCGGTCTGCCCCCGCTCCAACCGCGAGAAGAGGGCATTCTCCCAGTACTCGAGCACCGCGCGTAGCCTTCCGGATACGTCTGCCATCTAATCAGTGTGCGTGTACGTTGTGGCTCGGCTTGCAGCCTGGCGAAGTGCAGCAGCAAGAACGATTCGTCCACCCGTACACGGGGGAAGAGATTCCTGAGATCGCGCACTTCTTCCCGGGCTCATCGGCATCGATCGACGATGGTCGTGTTTCCTGTCCGCTGCGGGGCCTCATGTTCTACTTGGCCACAGGTGGCAGGGAGGAGTCGCGCTTCATCAACCCAGGTCACCGAAGCGAGCTCGTCGCTGCGCTAGAGGAGAAGCTCGCCTTCTGCAAGGAGCGCGCGGAGGCCTCTCAGGCTGTGGCCGATCGCGTGCAGCTGGAGCTCTGGCGAATGAAGGTCGCCTGCCCTGCTACGCCTTTTCGTGTCTGTCCCGCCCCGCTCCACCATCGCAGTTCTGCCCGCGACGCGCTGACCATTGTGCCTGTGGCAGGCTTGGGACACCCGCGACGCAGCGTACCTTGCTGGCCTCGTGCAAGGTGCTGGCGACGCTTTGTCCTCTGCGCGTGCTTTGGAAGAGCGTCTGCACGCGGAAGAGACGCTGCACCGCCCGGACCAGGCGAGCGAATCCCGCCATGGCCTCTCGCCATGCCGCAAGGCGCGCGCCAAGCGCCGCGCTGACTGGCGGGCGCTGGCAGGCGGGGGTCGAGAGGCTGCGGGTCGACATCGCGACTGCGCGCGCGCGCGCGGCGTCGGCGCTCGCGGAGGCGCAGGAGCTCGAGGAGGTGCTGCGCCGCCGCGACATCCTCGAAGACACAGTCGAGGTCTCTGCGCCCCGCCCGGGCCGCAGTCGGGTTTAGGGCTCGGGAAGGCTGTCGGCCTCGGTCGGACGACAGGCTCGCCTGGGAACCTGTGTTCGTTGCCACAGCGCGCGCATCCTGCTCAGTCTTGAGGCGCGCCGAGGCGACAGCCCGCGCAGTCGCGCTTGGCGGGATGGGGCTGAGGTGGCGCGGCGCTGCAGGTGAAGGGGCGGATCGCAGCGGACGACGCGCGGGAGGTGAGGCGCGTCGGGGCGGTGCTGGACGGGGTGCGCGAGCGGGGGCTGGTGCGCGTCTCAAGCAGCGGGTGGCAGCGAGGCGACCCAACAGACGTTGCCTCCCGCCGCGTACCCCGACCCGTGCGCCGGCAATGTACCCGCCACCTCCACTGCGCGTAGTCCCGCTGACTTGACGGCTTGCTGCGGCAGTGCCTCGGGGCAGAGCCGACCTACTCATGGGGCATGTACTCGTGGTTTGCCGCGGGCGAGGGCGGGAACGGACACCCTCGTAGCGAGGCGTCTGGCGCGTGGATACAGTTTGAGCTGCCCCCGAAGCTGCGCATCACGCCGTCGCACTACGCGCTGAGACACGGCGACGACGGCGCCGCTGCGGCCCCCGGCGGTGGCTCCTCCCCTAGCTCCTTCCCGCCCGCGCGCCGCGGGTGGGACCAGGTGGTTCGCCGTCCACCGCGGGAGGCTGGGCTCTGTACTAACGGCCAGCGGCGGGCGTTGTTGCAGTGCGCCAGGACTCGAGCGCCGTCTCCGTCGCGTCGTTTCCCGATGGCCGAGCGACCATGCCCGGCGGCCACCCGCAGACGGCAGGCGGCGTGGGCACGCGCGCGCAGCCGCCGCCTCGCGGAGGGGGGCCGGGCTGGGTCGGCGGGGACGGCCCGGTGCTGCAGAGCTGGGAGCTTTGGGGGCGGGTGGTGGGCTGGCGAGGCAAGACGGAGGTGCCAGTCGACGAGCGCAGCGGCGTGCGCGTCGAGAGCGGGCGCGCGGTGGGCGAGTGGGCCCTGCTGTCGGCCCGGCGCGGGGACATGTCGCTCGGGCCGCAGTGGGGGGCCGCGCTCTTTCCGGTCGAGGGGGAGCAGCACGGGGCGGACTTTGACGCCTTCAGGCTCGTGATGACCGGCCCGTCGCGCGCTGGGGGCCGCGCGATGTTCCTCTCCGGCTTCGAGCTCTTCGGTCAGGTCCGTGTGGTCTCGGTGCCCCTGTGCCATTGCCTCTGCGCTTAACCACGCGCGAGGCCACACCCATGGCCCACCGCGCCCCCACACTCTCGCACTCAACCGCGCGCGACCGCGACAGGTGGGGCACCAGACCTCCAAAGCGCGGGTCGCGCGCCGCAAGGTGCTCCCACCGGCGGGGCTCAAGTACATCTACGACGACGAGCTGTACATCTGCGACGGACGCGTAGTCGCGGACAACTCCTGCACGCTCGAGTCTGGCTCCAACGACGAGCAGTGCCGGGTCACATTCTCGGTCGAGCCGGTGCTGCCGCAGGGGCTGGCGCTCGACCCGCGCACCGGGACCATCTCAGGCGGCATCGACTTCGACACGGCCCCGGATGAGGAGCGTGCCCTCGCACTGAAGCCCAAACGCACGCGCTACACTGTCACGGCGCGGAACGTGGCGGGAACCTGCAAGACGCACGTCTCCATCACCCTCATGGTCGCGCCGCGCACACTCCACTACGCGCACACGGACGTCACGTTCCGCGCGGGCGAGCTCCGCATGGCGTGGTCGGCCGAGCTGCTCGAGCAGGCGCGCGAGCGCGGCTGGAAGCGAAACCCGGACCCCTTCTTCCCTATTGACCTCACGCACGCCGGCATCGCAGTCCCCGACAAGAACCCCCTCGCTGCAAGCTCGTTCCTCGGGTGCGCTGAGTGCCGCAGGACCCTGTGACGAAACGAACCTTGCTGCGCAGCACGCGCTTGCTGTGACGAAACGAACCTTGCTGCGCAGTACGCGCTTGCTTGTCACCCACCTCGCTCACGAGCCCCACGGGGTGCGCACGCAGGTCCTCGTTTGCGTGGCGGCCCGATGCCAGCTGCCCGTGCGTGGCGGGGGAGCGGCTGGACTGGGAAGGACCCCGCGTCTGGCCCAAGTTCCGCGTCACCCCGGCGCTCCCGAGGGGGATGCGGCTGAACGACAAGTCCGGAGCGATCGACGGGGCGCCTGAGGAGGAGGCGCTGCCCCCGCCGCGTGCTTCCCCTGAGAGCATCACGCGCGATGGGCCGCGCGGAGGGCCCCTGACTGACCTGCGCGACGTTGCGGCGCAGGTGGACGGGACGTGGGAGCTGACGGTCTCAAATCCGGCGGGCTCGTCCACTGCGACGGTGCGAATGCGCGCGGTGGTGGCGCCACACGCGTTCGCCTACATGGTCGACACGGAGAACAAGCTCACGCAGGGCAGCGACGTCGGGGAGCTGATGTGCGAGTGTCAGGGCACCCCGGTGCCGCCTACGCCCGCCCGAGCGATTCTGCGGGCGGCAGCCGACGCGTCGCTGCAGGGGGCCACGGGTGACCGCCTCCGCGCGTGCAGGTGATCTCCTTCCGGGCCGACCTGCTCCCGAAGGGCCTGCAGTGCGACCCCACGACCGGGTCCATCTCCGGGGTGCCGGACCAGGTCGACACGGACTTTGTGTCCTACTTTGTCCTCGCTGCCAACGAGGTTGGTCTCGCGACGACCGAGATCCGCTTCCTCGTCGATAAGGCCCGGCCCGCCCCGACACGCGTCCTGCGCCCCGGTCATTGTATCGCTGTCGTGCTCACTTTGGACCCTCCCGTCCTGCACGGCGGGCAGGCGGAGGAGCATGAGGAAGCGGAGGAAGAAGAGGCCGGTGGAGAAGCGCCGACGGCAGAGGCGCCGGCGGACCGCGCGCGGATCGTGAACATGCACGTTGAGGCGCGCATCGGGCAGAAGGTGCAGGGCACGCGGGGCTACCTTAGGACCCGCGACGCGTATGGGCTTCCAGACGGGTCTGCTGCTGGCCCGCGGGACGCGGCCGACGGGCGGCGTTGTGAGACGCTTGTGATGCGCTCGAGGGAGCTGCGGGACTCGGCAGAGTGGCACCGCATCCTGCGCCAGAAGGCATACTCGAAGCTGCGACGGCGCGCCGCGTTTCTGTACAGCGAAAAGGAGTTGTCGTCGTCCTCGTCGGATGTGGAGGAGGAGGACGATGACACCGCAGGCGATGAGGGGGAGCGCGACCGAATCGAATTCGTTCAGGCCGACGCGCGGGGGACAATTGTCAACGTTTCCAGGGACGGAGACTACTGCCAAGTGCTCTGGGATTCCACGGGTCTGATCGGCACGTACAACACAGGACATGCAGGTGCATACTCTCTCATGCTCTGGACGACCCGCGAGCGACTGCTGCAGGCATGGCTTGCCATCCCGGACAGAACGCGCCGAACGTTACACGACGACTTGCTTTGGTGCGCCCCGCCTTGATACTTTACTTGTGGACAAAGCGCAGCGCGTGTTGTCAACTCCGGTGGCTGAGCAGCGCCCACTTCGGCCTGTACCTGCATCGCCTTCCTCTTCCAACAGCCCCGCGGCGCTGAACGGAACTGGGTTCTTCCCACGCGCAGGCTCGTCGACGAGTTCCTGGTCGAGTACAACGCCGCCACGCCTCTGCAGCACGCCGCCATCGCCCGCAAACGGTGCTTCCACCCGCACCAAACCCAACGCCGTGCGCTGTGCCCGCCCACACCCGGGGAGTGAGCGCCTCGCCCCCGCCGTGTGCAGGCTCGTCGGGACGGCGCACGCCCACCCTACCGAAGACGCGCTGGACCGCTGCCCGCGTGGCTCGGGGCTGCTGCAGCGCCTCGTCCACGAGCTCGACCGCGGGTGGCTTCGCGACGCACCTGCCTTCAAGGACTCGGCACTGCAGGTCGCTCTGCAGGTCCCCGACCTCCGCGTCCGCCGCGCGATCGACTGGGACCCGTTTCTCTCGTTCTTCGAGTGGGCGGCGCTGCGGCCCGCCGGCGCTCGGGCGCACCCCGTCCCCGTCGTTGCGTGGGTCGCGGGCGAGAAGCCAGTCTCGCAGCTCGCGGGAGGACCCGGCTCGGACCCGCCGAAGCCCCCGGCGCAGGAGTCTGAGGCGGACGCGGCGTTGGGAGGCGCGGCTCAGCAAGGCGGGGCGGACGGGGCAGCCAGCAAGGGGCCGCGCAAGAAAAAGAAAAAGACGATCCCCATCTCGGACAAGACGATCGCGGAGGTATCGCCGCGGGCCGGCCGCCCCCGAGCGCCAGCAGGCGCCCCCGCGGACTCGGCGTCCTGAGCCGGGTGCATGTCTGTGTTGCAGGTGTGGCTGTACATCGATAGCCCGCTGCGCCTAGCCCTGCAAGACAGTTTTGCGCCGGAGAACTTTCATGCTGCTCTGATGGAGCTAGTGCGGAGGCACATCCGACGCATGCACCGCACCGAGTTTTTCATCTCCTGCCGACGCATGAGTGCGGGGTTGCGTCTTGGGTGCGTTAGCCTGCGCTCGCGCCCGTTGCGTATTCCGCAGTGCGCGCCACTGCGTCTCATGCCGTGAGGGCGCGGTGTGTGGCGCCGGGGAATCGCTGAAACCAACTGCCCGTGCGGCCCGCAGGCTCTCTGAGAGGGCTATCCAAGGCTTGTTTGACCAGGCAGACTCGGACAAGGACGGCTACATCAGCTTCATCGACGTGCAGCGGTCTCAGCGCGAGACGCTCCGAGCACGGAAGCAAGCGGCTCAGCAGGTCAGCTCAGTGCGGAGTGGCCCTCCCACCGTCCACCGCAGCTCTGACCACCCTTCCTGTCTCCTCCCAGGCGCGGCGCTTCGGCTCCAAGCCCGCAAGCCTCTCCTCTACCGCCCAGGGCCCTGGCATGCCCGCGCCTCCCATCGCGTCGTGGCCCGACTTGGTGGCGCGCGTCTTCCAGCGCGCAGGGTCGCTCGCCTTCTTCCCGGCCGCGGACCTCTTTCAGGCCATACACCCCAGCCGCCCCGCGCGCGGCGCGCGGCTCGCGGCGCGCGGGTAGCCAACGCGCGGCGGGCCAACCAACGGCAGGTGATGGACTCGCGCGTGCGCGGGGTGTTCCCGTCCCTGGAGGCGCCCCGCCGGGGGCAGGTTGCCACAGACTGCTGGGGCCAGGCACGTCCCGAGGCGGGCCCGATACTCACGGCGGATGGCTCACTGACTGCGAGAAAAGAGTGGAATGGACGGGTTGCTCGCATTGAGTTGGGGAAATGTGGCCAGAGCTGCGGCGCTCTCGCCGCGAGGGGGTCTCTGATGGCAATCCTCCGTTGCAGGCCCGGGAGGCTACTGAGCTCGCTGCGGAAGAAGCTGAGCTGCCGTACGAGTGCGAAACGTGCGACAAGGCCTTCAGGACGTCTGGCGACCTGGTGAAGCACACGCGGTTGCATACATTAGGGGATTCAGCTGCGGCCCCTCTGGCCAGGACGCCTGTAAGTGTACCGCGCTGACCGTTGCCGTGCAAAAATGTATATTTGCGTGGAGTTCGCTGCTGTGTACGCTGGTTTTGTACAAATAAATAAATATCTTCCGTTCCCTCGATGCGCTGTGCTGTTCTTCTACAGCTTCAAAGCCGCCCGCCGCTTCACCCGAAACGGCTTAGCGGACACGGAGGCCGCCTCCCCCGGCGATTCAAGGCAGAACGCATCCCGCGCCGCCGCGCCTTCCTGAATGTCGGATCGCTCTTCCCCATCTGCTCCGCAGCCGCGGCCACGTTTTGCCCCTGGCGTCACAGCTTGATCTCCAAGGCTGTCCTCCTCGGTGAGCACGAAATTCTTTGCAGCGCTGGACGCCTGGGTGGCCGCCTCCCGTGGAGAGGGCGCGGGGAGGCCTCGAGCCGCGGGATTGCGGAGGATGCCACGAAGCTCCTCGATGAGTTGCAACAACGGCCCAAGCGTTCTCCTACGGAGAATAGCGTTTCAGCCCAGGCCCCACGCGCGCACTACACACTAGACGCACCGCAGCGTGCCGCGAGGGCCCCGGACCTGCGCTCAGCCTGCGATCGCCAGTACTCCGCCCCGTAGTCGACTAGGATCTGCGGCTCCGGCCGCGCCGACTCACAGCGCGAAACGCAAGGGCAGCACTCCGCAAGATACGCTAGGCATGACCAATTTGTCCTCGAGAGTGCCCAGCGTTGACGTGCGTCGTGTCAGGCACCTTGAGCCGGCTCAGGGAGAGTGGGTTTGGAACCTCGCCCCCCGGTGGAATATCTTCGGTCGCCACAATGACGAGATGCGGCCATCCTTTGTGATCCACTTCCATGAAGTCGGCGTTGGGGCACGGACCGGCGCCGTCCCGTGCGCCTGGCGCGCAGAGGTGGTTGAACGGGTCTGGGCGGAAGTCGTTGGCGAACATCAGCGCACAGCCGTCGCTGTAGGCGTCAATCATCAGGTTGTCGTCGCTGAACTTGGTCGCGTCCGACGTCCAATCCTCTCCGAGCTTGTCGACGTCGGAAGTGAAGGTGTGCCCGAGCGACTCGGCCACCTGCGGGCCGAGCCGCTTCCACGGGTGCGCGGACTTGGCGCTGAAGCGGTACGAGTACGAGTCGCGCATGAATACCTGCAGGATTCGCGGGTGCTTCTCCTGGTACTCTTTCTCCGTCGTCATCCGCCCGGCGTAGGGTCCGATGAGCTCGCCGCGCCGGATCGGACCCGCAGCAAAAAGCCCTCTCGAGCCCCGCAAGCCCTCGCGCGGATCCGCCGAGGGTATAACCCGGGCCTCGACCCGCACCCCCATATCCCCAGGGGAAAACGCCCCGCCCCTCGCGTGAATCTTGGCCATCATCCGCGCGGCGCGCGCGTGCAGCGCCTCCTCCTCCGCCGGGGCCCATTTCCCGCGACGCTTTACCTTCACCAGACGTGTCCGCTTAGTACGGGGGGAAGGACGAGACGTGTCCGCTTAGTACGGGGGGAAGGACGAGACGTGTCC
>Ga0115567_10000425_pt1 | contig 41580 bp, 20 predicted proteins | sample COGITO_mtgs_1204_2_FD_88679 | JGI IMG/M metagenome (GOLD analysis project Ga0115567, IMG submission 88679) | Pelagic marine microbial communities from North Sea - COGITO_mtgs_120412 | ecosystem: Environmental > Aquatic > Marine > Epipelagic | place: Germany:Helgoland, sampling site Kabeltonne...
GCTATGCAGATTTCTGGATATTTTAGAAATTCCTCTTTTGCTCAACTTTTATCAACCCACCCGCCTCTAGATAAAAGAATTGCAGCCTTAAAAAAACGCATGCTTTAAACTAACCTGTTTAAAGCAATTAAAAAATGAACTTAACCAATCATACTAAAGGCCTCCTCTGTGCTGCAGGAACAGCAATATGCTGGGGGTTTTTAGCTATTATTTTAAAAAATGCTTTAATTTTTGCTGACCCTGAAACCATTGTAGCTTTTAGGATGATTTTTGCCTTCGTTTTTTTATCGATGTTTTTTCTTATAAAAAAACCTAAGGCATTTGCACTTATTAAAAAGCCGCCACCTCTTTTGCTGCTTGGGTGCTTAGGTTTGGCCTTTAATTATTTAGGCTTTATGAAAGGTGTCGCATACTCTGGCGCTTCGAATGCACAAATTATGATTCAAGTTGGTCCCATTGTACTTATGCTCTCTGGTTTTTTAATCTATAAAGAAAGCTTAAAAGCACTGCAGCTGTTTTTCATAGGGGTGGCATTCGTTGGTTTTATATTCTTTTTTAAAGACCAATCCGATCTCTCTTTAGATGGGAATCTTGTGATGGCTAATATATGGATTATTGGCGCTGCTCTTACTTGGGTAGGCTACAGTTTAGTGATAAAGCATTTTACCGCTAAAGGGCACTCTTCCAACGAACTAAATTTAGTGGTTTTCTTGGTCTGTGCCATCATCTTAGCTATGAGAATTAACTACTCTTCACTGGCTAGCTTCGGATTGTACGAGTGGTTTTTATTGGTTATTTTAGGATTGAACACACTAGTGGCTTACGGACTCTTTGGTGCAGCATTAAAACTCGCTCCCGCCTCTCAGGTCTCCATAATCATCACACTGAATCCAATACTCACACTTGCAATAATTGCTTTAGGCGGAGCCTATTTCTCTTTTATCCCTATAGAACCTGTTACCATAACTGGTTATATTGGTGCCACCCTGGTTATCTCAGGAGTTATTGCATCAACCCTTTCTGCAAAAAAGGTCAAAAGACTTAAAAAACTTCCTTATTGACCTTTAAAATCTCATCAATACTAAAAATCTAGTCTAGCTTTAGGGGCTTTCTAGTGTTGTACTTTTGTAGTGAAAAAATTAATTTTTATATCTATATCTTTTTTTGTTCTTAGCGGCTTTTCTTCTGGAAAAATTAAAAAAGAAAAAACCAAGTTTTTGGTATTCGAAGACTGCCCCATAGATTTTGAAGCGTCCCTAAAGCCCGCCCATAAAAAATTTGATAAGCTTATTTTTGCATACAAAGCTTTCCCCTGCTTCCCGATTGAGTCTTTTGACTTTTTAGCTGAAAATCACTCCGAAAAATCCTGGGTCTTTTCAGAACTAGCAAAGCTCAGAATTTTAAAGACTTTAAACCCTCAAGAAAAACTGGCTTTAAACCAAAAGCTTTTTAAATTTGTTAAACCAATGTCTGAAATTGAAAAATATTTATTAGAAAGTGTAAGTATTAAAAAAGATTTGGGACTAGACTTTTCTAAAGATCAAGCTCTCTTATGGGCAAAGTTTCCATCTCACAATCCAAACAGACTTTCTAAACCTGACATTTCTGTTACCAGAGATTTAAAGCGCCGCGGTCAAAACATCAAAGCATTGGAAATTTTAAATTCTCTTCATAAAAAAGATAAGAGTGATCTAAAAGTTTTAAAAGAAATGGTAAGCACTCAAAAAAACATTAACCGAGACGCTCACTATCTTGCCTACTCTCAAAAGTATGTAGATGCTGTCGCTAAAAGAATGCGTAAAAAAAGCAGACGCTCCTATTATAGAAGACTTTATTTAAATGAAGAACTTGGTAACATCAGAAGAATTTGGACCTACCGCTCAACAGATGAGGCCATGACTAAACTTACAGATCTTATAAAAGGTTTTTGTAAAGTTCAAAGAGACTGTGCCGAACATTATTGGATCAAAGGTCGGATCTTTGAGGAACAAAAAAACTACGCTGCGGCAAAAGTATGGTATTTAAAGGCTGTTCAAAAAACTGATCTGAACGACTCAGAATATCAGAACCGTGTATGGAACTTGGCATGGCTAGAGAGCAAATTAAGCGGCCCCGCGCAGGCACTCCTCTCTTCTAAAAAGTTTTTATATAAAATCAAACCTAACAAAGTCTTCTCAAAGTTTTATTACTGGATGTCTGTTTGGGCCACCGACCCTAAAGATGCAGAATCTTTTAGACTGGCTATAAAGCAACACCACCCCATGAGTTTTTACCTTTGGAGTGAATTGACTGCTGGAGAAGGCCTTGCTCTTAAAACTCAAAGTATTAAAAAATTTAAGGCTAGCCTTAAAACAGAGGTGGAAAAAAACCTAAACCGCATAATGTTTTATTCTGAACCCACACTTGCTCAGTCATACATCACCTATGTAGACCGCAACAAATTGATTAAGAAAAATTTGAACTGGAAAAGGCTCAAAGCATTGAGTGGTATGTATGTAGATCTCTTGTTAGATCTAGAAGCAGGTCTTATTTCTCCAGAAGAAAATTTACAATTTTTCTTTTCTCGGGGGTTTGAAGTTCCAGTCATGAACGCTAGTGCTAGATTTAATATTCCTAAAGAGCTTATATGGTCAATCACTAGACAGGAATCTAACTTTAACCCCTTTGCTAGAAGCTGGGCGGATGCCTTTGGATTGATGCAAATCCTACCCAAAAGAGCTGTAAGCTTTTTAAACGACACAAAATCAAAAAAAGATCCCGAAGTGGTTGCTGTTAACCCCTTCAAACTTTTTGAACCGGATTTTAACATTTCTATTGGAGCCTGGCTCTTAAGAGAAAATCTTAATATTTTTGACGGCAAGCTCCCTTTAGCAATCGCAGCTTACAACGCCTCCACAGGTAAGGTTGAAGAGTGGGAAAGACGCTTTTTTAAAGGCAACTGGATTTTATTTACGGAAGAAATCACATACCGTGAGACAAGAAAATATGTAAAGCTTGTCCTGAGAAACCTTGCTATTTACCAGGCGCTTGAAAAAGCTGAGTTAAAGCAAAAAGTAGAAAAAAAATAACACTCTTTACAGAAAAGTAATCACTATTTTTATCCACAAAACAAAAAGCACGATCCAACCAGTCAGGTAGGCTTTTACCCTGTTTAAAACATTATTACTGCCTAGATGGATGCGTGTGTGCACCACACGTGACAATACAAAGATCCACGCTAGAACAGCAACCCAAGCGGGAAGATGCACAAAAGTGAGTAACAGACTTCCCGTTATCATAAATAACATGGGAACCTGGAATTGATTGTCAAAATGCCTAGCAATCACTATGAGTTCGTCAGGTAGGTTTTCTGCTGAATAAGTTTTAAAGTAAGAAAAGGAAATATCCTTATCCACTACCGCAGCTTTACGTTTTTTGAACATAACTACAGCAAGTGCAAAGATGTAAAACACATAGAAAGCCAAAGACATTGCCAATACAAAATGAACGTTCATTTAAACTCCTTACTTAGGTCCAGACTGAGCTTAGGAAGTCTTATATTTCCGTTACTAGACTGGATTTCTAACTTAAGTGATTTTAGCATCTTTATTGAAATGAGGTCATCTAATGAAAAGAAATTCGTTAATAACAATATTCAGTATTTTGCTGGTTTTAATAGCTTCAGGGTGCAACACAAGCGCGCATAAACATAAAAAAAGAAAACTGGCCTCGCTTGAGTCGCCCGAGGAGCTTAATGAGCGTTTTGACGATGCATTCGCCGAAGCTTTAACGCAAGCTTTCAACGGATCAAACTTAATCACCAAAGTCAGTGCCACCGACCCAAACTCTAATCCACTTTCTGAAATGATGATGCAAAACGGGATCAAAAATGCGTTAGCCGTAGAATTTAATATTGCTAAAGATTACCAAGAAGCTTCGGACCAAACTTATGAGGATTGTAAAAAACTTAGAGAAACTGATCCAGAGGCTGACTGTGTAAACATTATGGACACAGACATCTACAAAAAATCTATGGCGGTTTGGATGTACTCTGATTATGTCAGAGGCCAAATGAAAAGAGCCTACGAAAGACTCTCAAAGTTAACAGCAGATGATTCTGGTGAAAATGACTTAGTAAATAAGATTTCTTTGAAAACAGGAAGTGGCAGTTCGCAGGTTATCGGTTTTGCTAAAAATTTTAAAGCTAACTTCGAAAATGGCTTAAAAGACAATGTTGAAAAGGGCTTTGCCTATGTATCTGATAGAGATGGTAGAGCAGAATTTAGACGTGGCGCTATGAACACTTTAGATTACGCTGCCCAAGCCGAATTGGCCTCTATCATTAATGAAGTGAATGAAGAGAGTACTTCTGAAAAAAATATCGATGTGAATTTAGAGAGTCTTTACCAGATTAACCGCAAGTCTTATAAAGAAGAGGCTGAAACTGGTGATGCTCGTCCCGAGGAGTTAGAGGCTTTTAACGAAGTCATTAGACAGCTTAGCCCTACTAGAAAACAAAGAGATGTAGCGGCTATTGGGTGGCATGATGTTTGGGGCCGCACCTTTAAAAAAGGCGAATACTCAATCACTTATGACGACGGACCCAAGAGCACCACAACAGATCAGCTCTTAAATTACTTAGACAGTAGAGATGTTGAGAGAGCGTTAGGCTACAAACCTCATGCGACTTTTTTTATACAAGCAAGAAGTGCCGGCTGGGCTTCAAATAGAGATGTTGTTAGAAAAGTGAAGAACTCTAGACACTCTGTAGCAAGCCACTCTTACTCTCACGAAGACTTTTCTTACTTTGTAAGAAATGGTCAAGTAAATTGGTCTTCTCGCAACAAAGCAGGAGAGCGTATTTCTTTACAACAACAACTTGTTGATGCCAAAGCTATTTTAGAAAATGTATACAACACTCAAGTTAATTACTTCAGACTACCCTACGCATCAGGCAGAGGCACAAGCGCTTTGCAAAGAGAAATTAGCAATAACAACTTAGTTCACATCTTCTGGAATGTGAATGCCGATGACTGGAGATGGCGCTCTGTCTCACCTGATTCGATCACTAGAAACTATATACGTGAAATTGAAAAAGCCGGCAGAGGTGTCATTCTGCTTCATGATATTCACGAGTATACCGTAGGTCCGTTGACTCAGGCACTCATTAGACACTTTGCAGCCAACAGAGATAGAATCAAAATCGTTCCCCTTGAAGATGGTATAATGGAAACATTTATTAATATTTCTGCTAACGGAAGGCTTCCTTCAAATGTTGTCAGATCCGCAGTCATCGGCAGCACTCCTAACAAGTCCTCAAACATCAGTATCAATGAAACATCATTTCCTCACTACAGACAAATCACAGCTTCAAACCTTAATGTAAGAACAGGCCCTTCTAGTTCTCACCCTGTTTGTGGCATAGTGAGAAGAGGTGATCGTTTAAAAATTATAGGTCAAACTTCTTGGTTTATATTAGACACTTCATTTAGAGCACCTGATCCATTGATCAATGAATCGAGACATAGATGTGGTGCTAGAGCATATTTTAGCAGTGGCTCAAGCTACTCCACAAAAGTAAACTAAGCTTACTTTTTAGAACTGCAATCTGGACTTGTGAAACTATTTTTAGGATTCGCAGGTCCATTTTTTTTATCTATTTTTTGATCTTCAGCTGATGTCTTAAGACGCATTGTAAGAGCATGCATGCCTTCGTCAAATTCTGACTTCAGACAATCGTTAACTAACCTTTGCCTATCTACTCTTGAGAGCCCTTCAAATGAATCCGAGACTAAAAATATTTTAAAGTGACTCTCTGTTCGAGGACCTGAGTGCATATGGCTTTCGTTTTCCAATTTGAATTGCACTGGATTGAAAGCTTCCATTATCTTTTTCTTAATAGATTCTTCTCTTGAACTCATTCTACATCACCATTAAGTTTTAAAGGTTTCTAATAAAGTTTTTGATTCTATTAAGCTGCTTTTGTGCCTTACTCTTTCTACCACCAAGTTTAGCTTCGCCTATACCAAATATAGTACAAGTGTTCGAGTCCCCAACAACAACATCCAGCTCGCCAACTGTGCGACCACTCTTAGGGTCATGATAAGTGATCCCACCGCTAAGAAAAAAGTCAGACTCATTAAAATCTCTTCCTTCAAAGTGGTTAGAGATCATCTGTAAGATTGAACTGGATTCTACTAAATATGTATACGCTAATATTTCAAGAATCTCGCCTTCGGAATTATAAGTAGCTCCTCTTTCAATTTTACCCACTACTAGAAGGTCGAAGTAATTCCTAAGTTTAGAGTCTCTATTGATCATAGACATCGCTTTTTCAATCTTGGAATCAGACGATTTTGGATACAGAGCCTGCCACAAAATTTTCGCCTCATTTCTAGTGATGGCGACCTCCTCAGATAAGCCTGCTCTCTTTGTACCTTTAATTCCTACTGTAAAATATCTGATAGGCTCAGCTGTGAAAAATGCTGGCTCATACGTTTCGCATTTATCTACAACCGTTAAATCGTCTGTTTTAGCTTTGAATGTCGAGTTGTAACCAGCAAAGGCTGAACTTGTTGTAAAAACCAATAAGAAAAAAACTTTAGAAAGCACAATAAACTCCTTAAAAATAAAGATTAATCAAAAAAAGAAACAAGCCTATAAACACCGTCTGCGCTTATCAGCTACAGAGTAGACATCACCCTCTTTAACAAGTGTAAAATTTCCCACTGAATACACTGTTTTATTGATAGTGTTGTTTTTATAAACTTTGGCATATCCTTCTAGGGTTCTTTCTCCTCCCTCGAAACTCACTTTTAAATAAGTGCCTGGGTTTTGAGAGTCTAGCGATTTAACATTTAAGTCTTTACACTCATCTTTTGGACATTTACATGTCAGATCAAAAGCATAACCATTTGTTGAAAAAAGACAGATTAGACCAACTAACAATTTTTTCTTCATATTCCCCACCCCTCATATTAATCAAAGATTCAGAAACGTATTATCTGGAACTCCCTAATCAATTTAAATTTTGATCAGAGAAAGAGTTCAGTTAAAACGTAACCAAAGGCAGAGAGTAGCGTTATTAAAAGACAAATGAACCTTAAATTGTCTGAAATCATAGGATTAAAAGGTCTAAGATAAAAAGAGCTTATAAATACAGAAGCTGCCAGCAAAATAATTTCAAGCTTAGCGGCCATCAAAAAATTTATATCAATAGATTGAACACTTCCAAAAAGCATAAAACTTAAGACAGATGCCGCACTGACAAAAAACATCACACCGTTGCCTGTAGGTGCAACCTCATCTTTTAAAACCCAACGTCTACTAATAAACAAAATTGTTGATACAAGCCCAGTTCCAATTCCACAAAAACCTGACAAAAGACCTACAAAGCCTCCAAAAACACCCTTAAGTGGTGACCAGTTTGATGAAGTGAAAAGTTTTTTATCTCTAGGATCTTTAAAGTAATCACTTGTGAACTTTAAAATCATGATGGTGAGCACAACCAGCAAAGTCATCCTGATGTTTTTGCCTTCTACTCTTAGTGCCAGGTATGAACCTGCAAAAGAACCCATTGCTGCAAAGGGCCCCCAAAAAGCAAGAACGTCCCAGTTTACCATTCTTCTTTTGTTGTACCACCAGAGGTTTAAAAAAGAATTGAACAAGATGATGATAAGAGTGACCGCCACAACTTGGTGACTGTTCCACCCTGTAAGTCCCGGTAGGAAAGGAACGAGTAAAACCCCTCCACCTATACCTAGAAGGGCTGAAATCACACCCACTCCCAAACCTACAAGAATCAACATAAACATAGTTACCCCAGTGTTTTAAACACCTGTGAAAGTGTTTAAAACATCTCCTATTTTTCCATTACGGATTTGATCAGGTTTTAAAAAATAAGGACCTTCGCCCGTTTCAATATGTTTTTGAAAGTCTATTAAAGATTCCGCTGAGTTCGGATCAATACTGTGCCCTTCATTTAATTTAAAACGTTTATCGAAGGCTTTATCTTCTGTTTTGTCAAAAAATCTTTGCCACGCTTCAAACTTTAGTGCACATCGGTACGTCAGTGTGTGTGGATGTGAGTGTACGGGAGTGTATGAGGTCAGAACCTCAAAGTCTCCGTAATTGCTATGCAGTCTTAAAGCTGGGCTTGTCCACTGGGTCATTCCACAGATCTGTTTGATGTTCGAATACCAAAGACCAAATGATTTGGACAAAAACCCTAAACCGTAAAATTTGTCTTCTTGTGGAAGAAGTGAGTTTATTGAAGTTAAGTTGTGAGCCACCCATTCTTTTTTGTTTCCACAAGGAATTGCTATGAAGAGTGAAAGTGGAGTCCACTCCGTGTCTAATCGAGATCCACCTAGAGTGTATTTGATAGCGTCTGGAAGTTTTGAAGTGCGGTAGGCAAAGCCTGTCACAATCCCTGGAATCAAACCGCAGTCATAAAAAACCCAACCCGGCATAGGCATGCCTGATTGATGAAATGCTCTTCGCTCGATTTCCATGATGAGTCTAGCAAAACCTTCCTCTTTCATAGAGAGCGGATCTCTGATGAGCACATCCTGATCCTTAAACCAGTCGCAATCACTTAAGTGACTCCCTGGTTTTTCAAACCAGTTTTCTTTTCTTACAAAAGCGTAGGGCCTGATGTCAGGATTGTTTATCCAAGAGCAGCGGTCAGGAAGACTTGAATTGGTTTTGGTGTTAGAACTCATGTTTTTAAAGGTCCTGTCATTTCACGTGGTTTGACCCAAGAGTCGAAGTCTTTTTCAGTTAAAAGCTCCAAAGCAACAGCAGCCTCTTTAAGCGTGCTTCCATCTTCATAAGCTTTTTTAGCTATCTTTGCAGAGGCATCATAACCAATATGAGGATTGAGTGCTGTAACTAGCATAAGTGAATTGTTTAAGTGGTTTTCACAGTTCTCTTTATTTGCAACAATGCCGTCTAAGCAATTTGTTCTAAATGAATCGCAAGCTTCAGACAAGATACGAAGCGAGTGAAGAACGTTGTGTAGCATCATAGGTTTAAAAACATTTAGTTCAAACTGCCCCATACTTCCAGCCACAGTCACTCCAGCGTCGTTTCCCATAACTTGAGCGCAGACCATAGTGAGTGCCTCGCACTGAGTGGGGTTCACCTTACCCGGCATGATAGAGCTTCCCGGCTCGTTTGCAGGAAGGTTCAGCTCTCCTATTCCACATCTTGGACCACTTCCTAACATGCGAATGTCGTTTGCGATTTTCATTAAACTCACAGCTGCAGTTTTTAGAGCTGCGCTTAGAAAAACCATGGCGTCGTGGGCTGCCAAACCTTCAAACTTGTTCACGCCAGATTTAAAGTTGAGCTCAGTCTCTTCAGCAATCAAAGTTGAAACTTTAAGCCCAAAGTGTGGATGGGTGTTTAAGCCTGTGCCCACAGCAGTTCCGCCAATGGCAAGTTCGAGTGTCCCTTTGAGTGCAAACTCAATTCTTTCAATAGAGAGTTCAATTTGTCTAACGTAACCTGAAAATTCTTGGCCAAGCGTTAAGGGCGTTGCATCCATAAAGTGGGTGCGTCCAATTTTTACAATGTCTTCAAAGTCATTTTGTTTTTTTTCTAATGAAGACTTGAACTCTCTTAAAGCTGGTAACATTTTTTTTGCAGTCATCTCAGAAGCTGCAATGTGCATGGCCGTTGGAAAAGTATCATTGGATGACTGGCCTTTGTTGATGTCATCATTTGGATGAACCTCTTTAGAGCCTAAGTCTTTTCCTAAAATTTGAGAAGCGCGGTTTGCGATGACCTCGTTAGAATTCATATTGGATTGAGTACCGCTGCCCGTTTGCCAAACAACGAGTGGAAACTCGGCGTCTAACTTGCCGTCTATCACTTCGTCAGCAGCCTTCATAATGGCTTCAGTTTTAGAAGCATCAATATAGCCAAAAGAGTTGTTGGCTCTTGCACACGCTTTTTTTAGGATCCCAAAGGCTCTGATCATTTCGCGAGGAAAAACATCGTGCCCGATTTTAAAATTTTCTAAGCTCCGCTGGGTTTGTGCACCCCACAAACGACTGGCTTCGACTTGAACATCACCCATACTGTCTTTTTCTATTCTGTAGTCCATAGAGACGAACCTACGCTTAAAAAGGAAAAGGTGCCAGATATAAGGTGCCAGGTAACATATTGCAAAAAGCATGCAAAAGGTGCCAGGTCGAACTTAACAGAGGTTGTTTTTCTGACTATTTTTAGGGCAAACACTCTCAAGCTTTATGGCTTTACCTCAAGTCTTGAGCTTGAGATCTTAATATGAGAAACAAAACCAATGAAATATTGGCTAATGAAATCAGAACCAGATGTCTACTCTATTGAGTCCCTCAAAAAAGAAAAAAAATGTCTCTGGGATGGCATCCGAAATTACCAAGCTAGAAACTTTATGATGAAGGAAATGGAGGTTGGAGACCAGGTTTTATTTTACCACTCCAATCACAAACCACCAGGAATCGCAGGTCTTGCGGTGATTTCAAAAGAGGCACAGCCAGACCCCACCCAATTCGATAAAAAATCAAAATACTTTGATGCAAAATCTTCTAAAGAAAATCCCAGATGGCATTGCGTTGAAGTTAAATACAAGAAAAAGCTTAAAAATTACATTAGTTTAGATGATATACGCAATGTAAAATCTTTAGCGGACATGATGGTGATTCGCAAAGGATCCAGGCTTTCAATTCAGCCCGTAACCAAAAAAGAATTTGAAATCATATGCAAAATTGGTGAAAAATAAAAGGTGCCAGGTCGAACTTCAGCTAGTGAGGTTTTAGGCTCTTCAAAACCAAAGGTTGGACTTGCTCCCATGGAGGGTGTTTTAGACCCTCTCATGCGTAAAATCATAACTGCTAAGGCCCAGGTGGATTTTTGCTCAACTGAGTTTGTGCGTGTCACTGACAAGCTCCTGCCTGAACATATGTTTTACAGATTCGCCCCTGAACTCTCGAACAATTCAAAAACAGATTCAGGGACACCCGTACTTGTTCAAATCTTAGGCGGAAAGCCTGACTGGATGGCTTTAAATGCTAAGCGCGCTTTAAAAGCAGGAGCACACGGCATCGATGTGAACTTTGGCTGTCCTGCAAAAACTGTGAACCGTCATGATGGTGGCGCTTCATTATTAAAAGACCCAACCAGGCTTTACGACTGCTTAAGTAAAATTAAAAATGAAGTTGGAGATGGCAAGCATGTTTCCGCGAAAGTCCGCTTAGGCTTTGTAGATAAGTCACTGATAAAAGAAATTGCTATCGCCTGCTCTGAAGCCAAGGCGTCATGGATCACCATTCATGCACGCACAAAACTTGAGTCTTACAAGCCGCCAGCTCATTGGCACTGTATAAAAGAAATGAAAGAGGTCTCAACCATTCCCGTTTTTGCAAACGGGGACATTTGGGACCTCGAAGCTTATAAAAGGTGCCAGGTCGAATCTGGTTGCGATGATGTGATGATAGGCAGAGGTTTGATGAGAAATCCTTTTCTAGCTCAAGAGATCAAAGAAGATAGAGAGCTTAATCAGAATTTCAAAAATTTAGAACTCTTAAAGATGATGTCTGAATATTTAGAAAATGGTGTCGGCGTTTACGGAGAGCATGCAGCACTTGGCAGAATAAAGCAGTGGCTTAAGATGGCCTCTCACCCCACAAATATTTTTTTTGAGGATTTGTTTTTGAAAGTAAAAAGTAAAAGGTGCCAGGTCGAAGTTCAGGGGGTTTTTAAAAGGTGCCAGGTCGAAGTTCGGAAGTTCAAATCTTACTCATGATGAACTGAGCTGGGAGGATAAACTTGCATTTTAGACGCTATGTCTAGAGTCAAAACAGTATATCAAAGTCAGTTCCCCTATCACATAAGCTCCCGATGCATTAACAAAGAGTGGTTTAATCTTGAGATGGACCTAGTCTGGGATGTTTTCTGTGAAGAGCTCTATATGACAAATCTCCTCTATGACCTTCAAATTCATTCGTTTGTTCTGATGAGCAACCACTACCACTTAATCGCTTCCACTCCTGATGCCAACATTTCTAAATGCATGCAGTATTTTTCAAGAAGTGTCAGTTTGAGGCTCACAACGATGGGCAATAGAATAAATCAAACTTTTGCAGGCCGTTATTTCAAATCGATCTTACATCAACCAAATCACTATCTAAACACTTACAAATACTGCTATAGAAACCCTGTGACTGCCAAAATTTGTGATAAGGTGCAAGACTACCCTTACAGCAGCCTCAATGGAAAGTTAGGCGGCAGCCGACTTGGGCTTCATATTCTTAATGATGACACACTTTTTCCGAATACGGATGAGTGTTTAAGATGGTTAAACACAAGTCTAGAAACTACTCACCTTGAGGCAATAAGGTGCGCTGTAAAAAGAAAATATTTTACGTTAAGATTAAGAAAAGATGTTGAATTCGAAGGACCCTGCTTTTTAAAGGATAGACCTTTCTAAATGATAACGCCGCAGTTCGACCTGGCACCTTTTCACCTTTTCAAAGAAAGAAGCCGATCCCAAAATTCAAATCAATTGAGGAGTATTCAGCCCCACCTAAAAGGTATTTTAAATCCGAAGTGAAAAACATTCTAGAATTCCAAATGTAGCGGCCGCCACCTCTAAAAAAGGGACCACCACGGATTTCAGAATCCAGCTCCTCTGACTTTAAAAAGCGTTCTTCAATGCCAAAACCTACAAAATACGAAGTCCGTCCAAGACCGTTAAGATAGGCAGACTCAGTTTCAAATTCAGACTGGATAGGACTTCCTTTAAAGTAGTAATTAAAAAAGCCCCCCATGCCAAAACTTAGGTTCTCTTGACTGACTAAACTTGTTTGAGCGCCACCAAAAATTCCCATTCCAATTTTTTTAGAGAAGTTCATTTCGTAAGCTGCACCAACAGCACCAAGTGCCATACGTGAAACAGTCTCACCAGTGTCGGCAGTAAAAGCTTCGTTTTGTAAAGCCATTGTGAAACTCAATGAATCCGCATAGGATTGCACCGAAAAGCACAAGAGCACTAGCATCGCTAAACACTGATTAAAGTTTTTAGCTTGCTTTAGCAACATCTTCTTTAACTTCATTAGTGGTCTCGCTTTGGTAGCTGTAGTGTTTTTTAATTTTGTTTCTAAACTGTCTCCAATTTACCGAAGAGCTTTGGGCTTGAGTTGTTTTTTCCTGAACTCTAAATTTTGTTCTATCGTCCAACCCATCCAGAGCCTGTGCGTAGGCCGCATCATATTCTAAAAAACATTTAGTCTCAGGACCCGTAAGTGAGATCACAAAGGCTTTAAGTTTGTTTGCGTCTTCTAAGTTGACCCATGTCATACAAGGAATTTCTGCTTTAAGATCCTCATTAGATTTCATAGCCTCCACTCTTCCAAGTTCCTGTTCAGACAAGCCGTAAATCATATGTACAATTTTTGAGTTTACAGTTTTCTTTTCATCCTTTGCTTCTTCAAAAGATTCAGCAGATAAAAAAGTTCCGAAAGCAGTGTACTGCTCATCGCTCGCATGGTCAGTTTCTGGATCAAACATCAGAAGATCATTGATTTTATCTAGAACGGATGAATCGTTGCTGCTCGAGATGTAATTCATGAAATCATCTTTAAATAATTTATATAGAACAATATAATGCTCACTCAAACCGTTTTTAAAGATCGTGTCCATATGGTCAGATTTAAAAGGGTACAGAGCACCAAACGCTTTTTCAATCTGGGCATGAGGTGTTACAAATTTAAGTCTTGCAAGCTCTACCGATATTGTAGAAAGAGTTGTTTTGTCGAAGCCTTTACCCCTTTTATGCTTATTGGAGCTTGCGCGCTTTTCAAAAGCAAAAATTTCATCTAAAACTTTATAGGTTTCGGTTATGACTTCAGCATCAATTTGTTTTTGAATTCGAATGATTTCGTAAAACTGAATTTGTGATTGAAGATCTGGTATGTGTGACCACATAATATGTGCTGTCGATCCTGGAGACCGCTTAAAAGCATCATTGATATTTTGGCAAAGGGATCCAAAATTAAAAGTTTCAAATTCAGAGTTGCTCATTGAAATTGAGCCCATGCCGCCACCAGCTGAATCGTCTTTTTCTACATGTTCTGGACTAGCAGACTCTCCACCACCAGCCATGGTAATTTCACCACCGGCTCCTGCTTCACTTTTAGATTTCCACACTTTTGCAAGGACCCAAAGAGCTACTATAAAACCAATTGAAAAAATTAAAATCCAGAGAAATTGACCGTTTTTAATCAAAGTGTTGTAGGCACCGAAAACAAAGTCAGATTTCATGTTTTTAACAGCGTCTGCAACTTGTGGAATATCGTCTAAGATTGCGAACTGAGTCTCTGCAGGCATAAAAAGCCTTTCTGTCAAAGACGATTTAACGAGTTCCATTTCTTTTTCAGAAATTTCACGTTTTTGAATCAAAACAACTTTACGCTCATAAAGATTCAAAATGTTCTCAATTTTAGAATCGGGCGAATCACCAGTTTTTTGATAAAGACCTGGTATATTTACATACTTCTCTGGAGCTTCTTTCTCGTCTTTTCTTTTGAGTTCAACACGAATCGTGAGACTGTCCTCAAGAGTGTAGTCTTTTAAAAGCTGTTCTATTTCTTGCTTATGATAGTTTGAAACCGTTTCATAGTCCGATTTCATACCAAAAGCGTTGGCTGCAAACATAAGGGTCACCATAAATAAACCTAAGGTGGCCAAGTTTGTTTTAATTATCTTTTTCACTTTCTACTCCCTTTAACTACAATACAATATCAAAATATAAAAATTCTATAAAACCAGATCCACAAAATTGTCGGCTTCACTCTCAGTGACTTGCACTCGAACTTCAATGCGTCTGTTTTTCACACCCTTTTCAGGAATATAGGCACTGCCCTCATCTGCTGGTCCTCGGTCTGCAACTAAAGGCCTTGCGGCTCCATAGCCCACAACTCTTATTCTATTTTCACTCAATTGATTTGAAATAAGCACGTTGGCAGCCTGGGAAGCTCTTAATGAACTCAAGTTTAAATTTGTTTTGTATGGCGAAAATGGATTCACAGGAAGTGAATCCGAATGCCCCTCTACTTTTATCAAAATTTTATCTTGAAATGGTTTGAGAAGTGCTGCAACTTCATTCAAAACACGCTTGCCGTTGTGCTTTAAGTTGTAACTTCCAATATGAAAAAAATCTCTTTCATAAAGCCTCAATAAAATTTCTTTTCTACGTCTCATGATTCCCATTTTAACTTTTTCAACTTCAAATTGTGCTAACTCGGCTCTAACCTTTGATTCAATTTTTGAAAGCATCTCGGCTCTCTTCCTGCCCTTTTCGGCTTCGTCTTCACTAAGCGCTTCTTTTTCTGTTTCAATTTTCATTTTTTTACTCATATTAAAAAGTACGTCCTCCTCAGCTTTTTTAGCATTTTCAGCAAAAAAGATGATAAAGAAACAAAGCAATAAAGTAACCGTATCCGCATAGGACATGATCCATTCATTGGCGTCGCCTCCACCAGTGTCTTCTGACACTGAGATAGAAGATTTTCTTTTTTTATGCCGCACTCTTCGCTCCAGCGTTTCCGCCAATATAATTCACCGCTTCTCTTGGAGGAATTAGTGAATTGATTGTGTCTTGAATAACTAAAAGTGAAGCTCCATCTTTAATTAAGATAGCCGTTTCCATTATTAGTTGTCTCATTTTTAAATTCTCTTTAGAGCCAATCTCTAAATTGTCTGATATAGGTGCGAACATAAAGTTTGCAATCATAAGACCGTAAAGAGTTGTCGTTAGAGCAACGGCCATATAAGCACCAATTTGTGACATGTCAGCTGATTCACCACCCATTGAGGCCATAAGTGCAATCAAACCAACAACTGTACCAATCATACCAAAGGCCGGCGGATATTTAGACATAGATCTTATGATGTTCATTTCATATTTTTCAGTGTCGTAAGTAGACATGATCCTTTGCTCAAGCATGTCTCTCATTCGTTCTTCATCATAACCATCATTTATGAGAACCAAACAGTCATTTAAGAATGGGTGAACCACTCCACCGCTGTTGGCTGGTACACCCTGTTGTGAGCACTTTTCAGAAAACTGCATAAGCTCAGTTCCTATTTTATTAAAAGATTTGTCGGCTCTTAAAAAAACTCCAGCAACAATTGAAGCAACTCTCATAATGTCAGTTAAGGAATAGGACAGAAAAATTGCTGACATTGATCCACCTATAACAATAGCAAGACCGAGTATGTTGATAAAAAATTTAATGTCCACACCAGAGGTTAGAAAAGTCATGGCTGCAATCCCTAGTGCCATGATCGCTCCAATAATAGCTGATATTTTTCTCATCTCTATCTCCCCATCTCTTTCTCTAATTGATCAATAAGGGCTTTCACCTCGTAATTTTTTGGATACAAGCTATAAGATCTTTTATAAGAATTCAGAGCTTGTCTCTTCTTTCCCTTAAGGTAGTTCAGGTTTCCTTCTAAAAGACTCACAACCGCACCTGGCGTTCTAAGTCTTTTAAGGTTCACAATTTCTGAAGAAGCTTTATTAAAATCGCCTTGTAAAAGTTGCTTTTGAAAGGCTAGAACAGAAAACACTTGAGCGTTTGTAAGGTCTTTTAGCTTTTCTACCATTTTTTCTTCAACATCTGACGGAAGAATTTTTTCCTTCTTTTTCATTTTGACATTGATTTCACCCTGCTGCCAATCAGAAGGGACAATCAACTGATAGTCTTCATATTTATCAGAGATAAATTTAAGATAGACAAAATCACCTTTAGCAATCTCTTTAAAGTTCACTTCAAGCGGTGTTCTTCCAATAGAGTTTCCAAGATTGTGGCTTCCATCTCCTAAGATGACCTCAGAACCTGGATTAGAGTTTATCTTAACCAGTTTTTCTTTTTTAGGAAGCATTCCACAACTTGCTATACTTAAAAAAACAAATGAAAAGACTACGCTTTTAACTGCTTTATTCCATTTTTTTTCATATTCTAAAATCATTTCTTCACTCCAAAACAGTTTTTAATTTTCAATTTGTAACCTCGGATACCCTTCTAAAGGCACTACCCACACAGTGCTAAAGTCCCAGCCAACATAAACTGAGTTGCCATAGTCTAGCATTTCAACCGTTGTGTAGCCTGTCGCAGTCCCGCTGTAGGTCCCATTTGTACTGGCAATAGATTTTTCTGATACATCTGTGTCCCAAAAAGTATTTGAAACTGTTGTGAGCCCTGGATTAGATCTTCCAAAAATACCACCCCTATTGGTGTTGCCTCCAGGAATTGGTGTTGCTGCATAACAATAATCAAAGCTCACAGAACCTCCGGTATAATCAAAGCCTCCCATAAGTCCACCTGCAAAAGACCCTACGAAAACTCCACCAGAAGCATAACAGTTAGTGACGTCAACACTTGAACCTGCTGCTGTGTTAGCACGCCCAATAAGGCCCCCGTACTGTTGATTCAACAAAGTGAAGTCAGTCCCAACTTGTGAGTTAGAAAAAACTTCGGATAAAGTCACAGAGGCATTGTCTAATGTTTCAACTGTTCCAATCAAACCACCAACTGCAGAGCCCACTGTGTCGAGCAAACCTTTTGAGTAAGATTTTGAAACTGTGCTCACCCCTGCATTAGAAGTGAAAAGCTTTCCAATCAAACCACCCACATCACCACCTGTCGAAACAAGTCCACCTAAAGCGTATGAAGACAGTATGCTTGAATCTCTGGCCTCACCGACAAGCCCGCCTGAGGAGTCATTTACAGAAATATTTTTTCTGCTGTGAACGGATTCAATCGAAGCTTCGTCAGCGTATCCGACAGCCCCCCCGGCTCTTCTTCCAGTTGAAGTCACTGTGATGTCAGAATATGAATCCTCAACTAGGCCTTCTAAAAGTCCAACAAGACCACCTACATTGTCGACACCAGCAACAGAGCCAATCTCTGACCTGGAATTGCTAATCACTGCACCTACTTTTGCTTCACCAACAAGACCACCCGCTGTGTTGCCACTTGCAGTTACCACGGCCCTTGAAAAAGAATTTGTAAGCTGCTTGCCTTCGCCTAAATTTCCTAAGAGTCCGCCTAAAAATTTTGTTCCCGTTACTGTTCCTTCAGAATATACGTTCTCGAACAGACCACCTAAGTCAGCTCCAAGGAACCCAGCCACACCACCGCCGTAACCAGTGATTCCATTTGCTGTTACAGAACCTACAAAGTATGAATCTATGACATTAAAGTTAACATGATTGTTTTGTTTTCTTCCCATCAGTCCACCTACAAAATCGTCTGCAGTGATAGAGCCTGTTGCAAAAACATTGCTTACAATGCCAGTTTTGTTGACGCCACCTTCAATCACACCAAAAACAGCTCCGACTGATTGAACAGCTGTGATGTCAACATTTACTAAACCTAAATCTGAAACTTCAAAGTCTCCAGAAACATAACCAAAAAGTCCAACGTTTGAAATGGCATTGTTGTAGGTCCAATTTGAAATTACATGACCATCCCCATCAAAAAATCCTGAAAATTTTGTTGTGGCATCTCCAATTGGATCAAAAGAGACACCGCTTAAATCAATGCTGTCTCCCAATCTAAATGAAGCGCCCGAAGTGGCTATGGTTCTGATGTTGTCTAAATGGATTTCATCACAAATTATGTATGGGTTAGAACTGATCCCTGATCCCGCAGCAAATGTGACGTCCCATGAACCTGGATCATCACATAATATAGGTGTGCCACTGTAAGTGTAGCCATTGTTCAACACTGCTTCAGAATAAACTTTATTAGTAGGTGTGGCAGGATTATTGATTAAAGTTTTGACTCTGACTTCAACGCCACCCGGAACACTCACTAAAGGTGTCACACAGGTCATAGCGTTCTCGCTTAAAACATTTACACTTGTGCAAGGCTTACCGGCAATAGAGACTGAGCTGTCTTCTCCAACATTGTTTTCACTGAGTTTGGAAAAACCGTTTCCATAAACAACGATTAGTTTTCCACCCGCGATTGGACCTACACTGCCTTTAACAGAAGAAACTGTGATGGCGTTGTTGCTTTCTACAGTTACGTTTGATGCTGACTCGTTGCCCTCTTGATCTCTAACAGTGACAAGATAATTTATTTTTCGATTGAAATCTTCAACGCCACTCAAAGGGTCAAGAGAACCGGGTTCAGTTGTCGATGCTGAATTTCCTGCAACAATTAAGCTTGATCCAAAGCCTGAATAGACTAATTCATCTGACGGCGTTGCAACGTCACCCGCTACAGAAACATTTCTACGGATTTCAACAAAAAGATCATCAGTTGCTGAAATGTTATCGGACATATCAAAGTTTAGCTCCCAAACTTTAGATTTTAGAGTTTTGGTTGATACCAAATTTGTTATTATAGGAGCTGTTACGTCTGGCACAGTGAAGGATCTTGTAAGTTGATCACAAAAAGTATTTCCTGAGGCATCTGATGCACAAACTGTATAGTAATAAGTTTGCGCTTCCACAAATCCACCGTCTGTATAGTTTAGATTTGTGGTTGCCGTTTTTAAATTTCCATCCGGCTGAGCTGGATCTGTTATAAAATCAAATGGCGCATTGTTTTGATAAACTTGATAGGTGATTTCTGCACCTGGCTCAAGAGCATACTGATTGTCTACACCTGCGTTCCAAGACAATTGAAAAATGGGGGAAGCGCCCACAAGTAAGTTTGAGGCAAGCGCTGGAGGTGTCGTATCCGTTGTTCTCTTATCAGTATAGTTGCCAGCAGGATCAAGGTAAAGAGTCTCGTTTCCTGATTGGTCATAGGCTCTAACATGAAGTCTATAGGTTCTAAAGGCGTTTAAACCAGTTACACTACACTGAGTGATTTGATCACTGCAGCCATAATCTAAACATGGACAGTTTTTCATTAACGTGATGTCCGAACTGCCTGGCTCAACCTGATAAATTTTAAAACCTCTATAGTCAGACCAATCGGCCGGGGCGTTCCATTTAACAAGAAACTCCCCTTCGGCTGGCGTATCAATTTCTGTAGGTCCTCTAATTCCTAAAAATCCAGCCGGCGCAGAAACATCAGGCACCACAATAGATCTAGAAATTCCTGTAGAGGAACAATTGCTTGTGCCAAATGGTGGTTCTGTTTGGTCACAGGCCTCAACAAGAGCGTAGACTTCATCATTGTCAGCTAAAGAGAACTCTGAATTTCCAATAGAGGCACCTGAAGCAAAATTTGCATGTTCTTTAAATACTACCGTAGGCCCCGGAGGTGGCGCGGGCTGGTTGACCCAAAGTGTGATTCTATAATTTTTTACGTCAAGTGAATCACTTTGATTCCAAGAAAGCCTGATCGAGGCCGTCTGATTGTCGTATGATATCGACTGAAGCCCCACAAAATCTGCTGGAGTGATGTCTAAAGTGTTGTTGTTGATCGAGTTGTTATTATTTGAAAAGTTGCCGGCTAGATCTACAGCTTTAACACATATTTTATAATAGGTTTTTTCTTGCAAGCCAACCAAATCATAATTTGCAGTGGCTCCAGCTGTGTAATCTGAAACATTTAAATCCGCCACTTCTTGCCCAAGACTACAAGGGTCTGCTGTGATCGGTCCCGGGCTTGAGAGTGAAAAGATTTTATATTTTGTTCCACCATTTAATGGGTCAACAATCTCTGTGTTTATTCCAGTCCATGAAACTGTTAAAACTGAATCCTGTGGGCTTCCAAGCGACAGGCCTGAAATTCCACTAAAACTTGGAGGAGTGATGTCAGTTGCCATAATACTTTGAAATGAAGTCACAGCAGCTTTGTTGCCACTAGGGTCTTCATCTTGAACAATCACATGATAAGTTTGCCCTTCAACAAGCGGTGAGATTTCCAATTCTCTAGGTGGATCATATTTTTGTCCGCCAGATATAATGTAAGTTCTTTCAAGTGAATAGTCTGCTAAGTTGGTTCCGCCAACAGCACCGTTTCTTACAAAAATATAACGTCTTGCAAGGCCCCCTTGTGGATCGGACCAAGGAGCTGTGATTTTTAAAATTGCATTTTCAATTCTTACAGCGGTGGCGCCAACTGTTAGTGGTGCACCATCGTCAGCGTTCAACACAGATCTCTGAATCATATTGGTCTCACAAACATCTCCTTCAGAGCATGCACGCACACCGTAGGAGTAGTCGATCTCATCTCCCAGGCCTGTTATCACCGTTTCAGGGGGGCTTCCCTGTAAGACTGTGGCTTTAGGGGGAAGTGTCCAATTGACTGTAGGGCCTATATTGGCAAATATTTTATAGGAGTAAGCAGAAACGGGATCATCTACTACCGATGCCACCCAAGTTACTTTAACTGAATGTGGGTCTTCCGCTGTTGCAGAATCAATACCAGTAAAAACAGGAGCGTTAACAGCCAAAGTTGAGAGCTGTAGTGTCTGAGTACCCTCAGCCCAAAGACCCTCTACAAGAGCTTCACAAGTGTACAAATATGTTGCCCCTTCTCTAAGACCATTGTCATCAATGTGTGAAGTTGTTGAATTCGCCTGTGAAAATTCAGCTATCTGATTTCCGTTTCTTTTTATTCTGACTCTAGAAGCTTCAGTGGGGAATAAAAAATTAAGCTCGATGCTCTTAGTTCCCACTCCTTGACCACTAACACATCCTAGGTAATTAAAGGTGCTCTCACCTTCGCCGTCACCACCACCGCCGGCTCCATTGTCATTCTCAGGAAGTTCAACCTCAACATCGACACTTCCGCTGTCAGATTCGCCAGAGATACTTTCCACAACGCAAGATGCCTGCAGGAAAAATGAAAGTAAGCATATGATGTACATTTTACTTTGTAGAATATTTTTAAAACTCATTCTTCCCCTCAAATTTTTGTAAACTCTCTTAATTTTTTTCGGTTTTCTCATCTTTTTTTTTCACCTATTGTGTTCTTTAAAAATAAAAATCGGCCCTACGACCAGAGGCTCTTAACGCCATGTTAACAAAGACTTTTTAAAGGTTTTACATTTTACCCACTATGTTCAAAAACCACCCAGAACTGTTAAATGAAAAATTTGTTAAGTCATCGTTGAATCTTGTAAAATTATACCCACAACCTAGTTTGAAATTTCCACCTAGGTGGTAATCTAATCCCACTAAAAATCCTGATTGAAGATCCTTAGACTCTTTTAACTCAACGGCTCTATACTCAAAAAGGCCATCCCATTTTTTTATGAGGTGATAGCGTAAACGCACTTGAGCAAATGTAAGAGTTGCATCTAACCACTGTCCTTGATCTCTACCTAAGCGTTCAGAACCAATTTTTCTAGCTAAACGCGAGCCAAGCTCCCACTTTCTGTTTAAGTCATAACTTCCCTCAACAGAGCCAATATGAACTCGTTGATCGTTACGCGCGTTTTCTTGAGCCTCGGAGTCTAAATCGTACAAGTAAGTGTATCTTGCAAAGAAGTTAAACCTATCGTTTCTAACTGGTCTAAAAGCATAACCAACATTAGTTTCTGTATAGCGAGCAAGAGTGCCTTGAGTAAGAAGAGGGTTTTCAGAAAGTGAATAATCAGCTTCAAAAAACCAAGTCTGTGAAGGGCCCACTCTAAATTTTAATGAGTTTGTGATTAAGAACTGATCCACATTCCTCTCACCCCTATCTTTCAAAAAAGAAACTTTTGAAGAGAGAGTTACATCAGTATCTTTAGTGTAGACTATCCCAGCGCTGACAGCATTTTTTGTAGTGATCCCAGCAGTTTGTTGGTTTTCAAGTTCACCTAATTGGTAAGAAAAATTTAGAGCTAAAACTCTATTGATGTTGTAATCAAGACCATAGAGCTGTTTAACACCAGCCTCTTCAGCCGTTTCTTCAAACTGGTTCTCTGTTGTAAGTCTGACACCATTTTTAAATGATTTTCTTTGACCTAGAGTGATGCCGCTTGAAACTGGCCCTGTTGAACTGTCTAGAGATTTATCTAAATTTGCATAGACCTGGTGGCCCGCAGCCACATTATAAGCCAGTCCGGAAACAAGTGCTTCGCCCCTATTTCCATCAGAGTACTCTGTACTTCCATCCCACTTTTGAGATATTCTAAATTTTGTACCTATGGCGTAGCGGTCATTATCTTGATACCCACCTTCTTCTTTAACTGTAGTTTGACCTTTAACATAGGCACTCCAACCAGAAGTAAGAAGCTGTCCTAATTTTAAACCAACCAGGTGTCCTTCTTCTTTTGTATTTGTGTTCAAACGTTCTGTTTTGTCTATGCGGTATTCAGTGCTTATATTTGAGCCCTTTCCAAAGCGTCTGCCATAGGATGTGATGAAGGTCGATTTGTCAAAATTATTTTTTTCTTCAGCAAAAATCATTTTTGATTTAACCACATCTCTTTGGTTGAAATTCAATTCCATATCAAAACCATATTCTGATAAGTCTGCAGCTGTTTGTCTTCTTGCAGTTGAGAAGCCCGCATCATAATCTCTGTACCAAGTGCTGATAACACCTTCGTTTTTAGTTTCTAAAAAATCATTTAAAAACATTTGAGATTCCACTGCCCAAGCGGTTGCATTATTGGTTAAAGCAGACGTCTGTTTACTTTCAAAACTTAAACCACCATCAAGTGATGTAAAGTTGGAAGTGGTCTGCAAATTTTTGGTTTCTGACCTTTCAACCTTTACAAAACTTTCTTGCCCGATTCTAAAAGTCGTGTCCAAGCCATGAAGATCATATGTTTGCTCACCCCTTTTTTCTTTAACTACAGTTCCAGCAAGGGCAACCTTATCACCAATCCATTTTTCTAAACGGCCACCGTAGGTGACGTTATTTAGAGACTCACCAGTGTCACTGTATTCGTAATCAACAATAAGATGATAGGTGTTGTTGCCAATTCCATTAGGATCAATAATCTCTCCTGCAGGCTCAGTTACATAAGTTGTTAGTGGTTGATTTAAGACTACTCGACCTGCTAAATAATCAAATTCATAATCTTTATAAGGCATTAGTGGTGCTTGCTCTTTTAAAATTCCAGAATCTCGGTCTCTAATCTCGAGTACAATTTTTTCAGAACCTTGCACAACATCATTGTGTCTTAAAATAAAAAGTCTGCCACCTGTTCCTATAAATTCATTGTGACCTAATTGAGTTTCTGGTTCCGCCACAAATGCTGTAAATTTTGTTTTTCGATCTCCGTACTGAGTTTGGTTTTTAGATTCATAATTTATATGTCCACCATATAAAGTTCTATTGTAGCTAGAAAGTAGAGTGCCCGAAAGGTTTGAATTCGCATTTCCCCACATAGCATATGATTGGTCCACTTCAATTTTAACAAAGAACTTTCCTAATGTCGGGGCCTCCTCTGTAGTTTTGGAGTTGTCACCATAAACTGGATAATACCTATCCGGATCTAACCTCCTAAAAAGACTCTCTGAATTTTTGCGATGAAGTCCTTTAAATATTTCACTCACATCGCCTTCTGTAGTGTCTAGTTGAGAAGTGATCAAATATTTACCCTTGATACGGCCTTTTAAAAAATATGCCAACCTGCCATCAACAAAAATATTTCCATCGTATTCATTCATATTGCCAAGATCAGTTACTTTTTCACTAAGCTTATTTTCACCAATTCTTAAATCTGCAATACCAACAACAAAAAAGTATTTTCCAGATATATTAAGATTAAAGGGAATAGAAAATTTTTCTTCTTTAGACTGGTCTTGAATATCAACTTTGATTTGATGTTTTCCTACTGGAAAGTGCTCTTCAATTACAAATTTTCCATGCTCATCGATTCTGACAGCCTGTCCCCTGTAGTGGAGCACGTAATCCTTAGGCAGGTTATTACCAACTAGTCTTACTTTGCTCCCTCTAATACTAATATTCTGGAGTTCAATGCTGCTGCGGTCCCATATTTCAACTAAAGTCTTAGAAATAGTATCTTCATTTTGATCAGTAAGGTTTTGGTTTTCTGCCCTTTCAATAAAGACAAACCTTTTGGTGCGTACAGAATCAAAAATTCCTTTGTCGTCGAAAACCTTGAGTTTATAATAAAGAACATCCCCCACCTTAAAAACATCTTTTGGAAGCTTATAGTTGATTTGGAGTAAATTTTCAGAATCTCCTTTAAGAGTCTCTACTACGTCTTCAGCCCCTACTTTGTTCATTTTAAATATTTTAAGTTCCCATTTCTTAATAAAAGGTAAGTAGTTGGTGAAAATTTGAAACCTTACTTCTTCTGTTTTGACATCAACTTCTCTTTGAGATGTGATTTCTAACTTTGGATTGATGCCTGCAGCGTCTTCAGTAGCCCAGATTGCAGCACCATTCTTAAAACGCACTCGTCCTTCGTAAAAAACGTCAACCCTTCTCTGCAGTTGGAGTTCGTTTTCTAAATCTTCTTTGGTTTTTACTGTTATCAAATCTAAATTTTCAGTTTTAGGATTTTTTTCCACATAAGGCTTTTCAGGGGCTGGATTTTTTTCAGTTTGTGCTGGAGATTTTTTTTGAGGCACTGGTTGAGATTTAAACTTCCCCGCCTCAGGAAAATCCTCACCAAAACCAACGGCTTCAAATTCTTTAACTTTTTCTTTTTTATAAGTTTTTGCTAATGCAGCTGGAACCCTGCCTTCTGCTGAATCCGGTCTGATCGTAGACGGGCCAACCTGTGCATCAACTGACCTCGCAAAGAAAAAAGCTATTGATAGAATAACGATCATGTAAGTCAGGGCCGTTCTAATGCTTATTTTATTATTCATTAGGCACCTCGCCGCTTATAGCTCTATCAATATTTCTAACCTTATACTTTAAGTGTTTCATGCGTTTAGCATCATACCAAAAGTCCTGCTCCATAGAGACCTTATCAATTGGATCATTGATATAGACATCTTTAGAAATACTTTTAATAAATTTGACGGTAACTCTTAAGCGCGCTCTCTCTCCAGAGCGTAAAGTTCCCAGGTCCCAAATACCATTTTCATACTTACCTCTAGAGGTATTAACAGCAGATAAAGTTTTGTAAAAAGTTGGATCAATTTTATCATTAATCTTTATTTTTCTTGCTATCTGAGAGCCCTTGTTCACCACATCAATAGTAATTTCAAAAGTTTCTCCTTCGTAAATATCTTTTCTAGAAAGTGATTTTTTAATTTTTACTTTAGCTATATTTCTAACCTTAACAGCTGCATCAAGTTTATCTTTAGTTAAACCACTGTCTTCTTGATTCATACTTAGATCTTTGTAAGAAGCTGGTGTGATTGCAGTTGTAAAGTTACTAATTTCAAAAGATCTCACCAAGTCTATCGATTCTCCAGGAAGCAGCTGAGCAACATCCCAGCGGCCACTTTTTCTTAATTTTGATTTTAAAGGAATCTCCTCAGAGATTGGCTTTAAAGATGACTCATCAAATAGAGTCTTTAACTTAATGTTTTTAGCGACTGCAGGACCGTTGTTTACAAGCCTGTATCTGTAAGACAGATAAGGAATCTTAACTTCTGACTTAAGTGCAGCTATTTCAACTGACAGATCTGATTTGTTTTCCACTACAAAAGTTTTTTTCAAGATGTCTTCTTTTTGATCTAAATCCCTCTTATCAATTTTATGTTTAATAATTTTTAAAAATGACTTAGAACCAGAAGAGTGAAGTTTAACTCTTGCTTCAATTTCTAAAACTTCTAAGTCATGATGCTTAAGGTTTCTAGTTGTCCATGTGTTTTCTTTAATCTCACCTTTAGACGATTTAGCTCTAATAATTTCTAAGTTTTCGCTTGTTTCAAAACTAATCATTGAGGTGTTTATAAATGCAGCTCCCAAGTTTGCCTGTGAGATTAAGAACTTAAACTTTTCGCCTTCGCTAATTTGTTCATTTACACTGCTGACTGTGACAAGGTGATCAGTTTGATCATTTATTTTTACGACAGCTGTAAGCACGTCACCTTTATCACTAAGCTCGGTTTGTTCCATTTTAAGGTCTCCGAATGCAGAGACTATCTCGTCTTTGGAACAGCCATATTTCGCTTTTACACTAACAATCATTTTAGCTGATTGCCCTACATCAAGTGACTGAAGGTTAAATTTGTCACCTTTTATTTTTCCTAAATCAGATTTTCTACTCAGGACTTCAAAACAAGCATCAATAGGAGGAACTATAGATAGATTCTTTGCTCTAGCAGGACCATTGTTGATTAAAGTGTAAGTGAGTGCAAACTCTTGCCCTAAATCAACTTTTTTCTGACTGGCTTGAATTTTAGAAATGACATCGGTCTCATTTCTTACATTAAAGGACGGACTTAGAGAGTCTTTTGAAATCAGCGTGTAGTCTTCAATCATCTTGAGACTTTCAACTTTATCAATTACTTTCGAACCACCTGTACCTGGTGCTACTCTTGATTCATATGTGATTTTGGCAGACTCTCCAACTTTTAGAAGGGGAATGAGCCAATTAGACTGGTTCCAACTGCTGTTGTCAGAAACAGTAAGTTTATCATAACCCAACAGTTCTTGACTGATTTTATCTTTAATAAAAATATCATTTGCCTCTGCTGGACCCATGTTTTTAATTTGAATCTTGGTGGTGATGATTTCACCTTCATTAACTAGTGACTTATCAAATGTTTTTACAAAAACTAAATTGGTTTCATCTAAAACTTTTAGCTTAACTTTCGTTCTTGAGTTTTTTAATGGGTCAATTTGCTCATGAGTGAATGACTCAACTGCATCTTCTATTATAAAGCCACCAAAACCTGGAGCAATTTTCACATTCAACTTAAGTTCAGCTGACTCACCTTTTAACAGCTCAACAAGACTCCATCTAGAACCAGACGCACGTCCCTTGCTGCTTTTATATGAGCCTACTTTAATCAGCCCTTTGGATAAGCTGTCTTCAAGAACTATATTTTGAGCAACTGCAGGGCCTGTATTTTTAAGCTTCCAAGTGATTGTGATCTCATCGCCTTCTTCAGGTCTTACATTAGATAAACTTTTGGTCAGAATCAGATCAGATTCATTTAAAACTTCAATCTGATCACCATAGACATCTTGAGTGAGGTCTAGATCTGTCTGATCTATGCTCACATCAAATACTCTTGCTGCTAGTGTTGAACCACCACTTCTTGGTTCAGGAGCAAGCGTTAACTTAAGCTGAGCAGACTTATCATAATCTAGAGATTTTATTTTCCAAACCCCATCTTTAAAGCGACCAAGGCTAGGTTTTACTTTTACAAGCCTAAAGCCTTCATCCAATGAGAACGAAACCTCTGCATTAGTCACCTTAATAGGGCCTTTGTTAATTGCTTTTACAGTAAGATGCACATGCTCTGATTCATGAGCTTTAGAAACATCAAAGTTTGCAGCAATAAAGAAATCTGTATTGTTTTTAACGCCTATCTCTAGTGTCTCTTTATCTGGAGAAATGTTTGTGTCCACTTGATCTGCATAAATTGTTGAGACTCCAGTCACCAACGTTTTACTTGCAGAGCCCTCTTTAACAGCGACCGTGAAGATGGCTTCAGCTTTTTCATCAAATTTTAGATTTCCAATAGACCATTTTCTTCCTTTAAGACGGCCGCGGCTTACTTCCACAGAAGTAATATCAAGATTTTTATCTTTCAAAATGCCTAGCCTTAAATTAGTGGCTGCTTCTGGCCCATTATTGTTCACTAAAATTTTGTATTTGAAAATTTGCCTTTCATCGACCTGGGCATATTCGGATGTAGTCACAACTTCCAAGTCTATTTCATTTTTAACTCGACCGTGGACTTCAACAGATTTAATTCTTTTAGTTTTATCAAGATCTTCGTATATGTAAGTATTTAAGCTCAGCCTGAAATCCTCATCACTTGTGAAAACTTTTGGTTTAGCCCTAAACTCTAGCCTTGCACTGGATTTCCCCTTTAACTTTCCAATAAGCCATCTGTTGCCATTGTAGCTGCCAAGACTTTCTTTAATGCCGCCAGAAAGCACAAGGTTTTGATCCAAAGGCATATTGATCAATAGGTTCTCAACATCTGAAAGACCTGTGTTTTTTACTTGAGCTACAAAGGTGACTTCTTCTTGTTCATGAGGGTTTAGATTGTCTGCCTCAATACTAAAACTTAGTTCAGCACTCACATCTTTAATTTTATTTAAAACAGTTCTAGCTCGTTCAAAAGAAAGCTCTCTATTTTTTTGAGCTGGACCTCTAAAATCTGTATAACCTTGAACTAAAACTTTACCATCTTTTAAATTAAGTGGTAGGCCACCAAGTTCTCTTTGGAGTAATTTAATTTTTTCTACTTCGGATTGACGAATCTCTTTGTCAGAGGTGTTAAAGAGAATCTTAGATACCTTTTTAGATTGGTACAGTTTTCCTTCTGCTGACAATGGAATTTGCACACCAAAGTTAAATTTTGTGAAAAGCCCCCCAGTGATTTTTTGAACTCTAGGGTTTTCTGTAGTCATTTTGGACTCTTTTGGTAGAGTTGCCGTGTCTACTTTTAAAATATAGTTTTGGCCTCTGTTATGCGGCAGCTCTATATCAGGAATGTTGTATCTACCAAATTCATCAGTTTCGTGAGCAAGACCGTTGACACCATAAATTCTCACACCTGGTATCCCTTCTTCATCAACCCCACGATTGACTATAGAGATCATTAAGAATTTTTTATCATCTATAGTTATATAATCTTTAGTGACTAAAAGATCTTGAGAACTCATGCCTTTTCGTCTTAGACCACTGTGCTTCTCAATCACTCTACCGTCTTGTCTTAATGTTAACGCTGTTCCTTCGGATGTGGTCAGCTCAATGTCTGATGAGATCTCTTCAATCACAGGAATTTTAACCTTCACAAATGTTCTTGCAGAGTAGTCACTTCGAGATGAACGCCCTTTGACTATTCCAAGCCTCAAACCATTTGCTAAGTTACCGCGAAGCCTGCTGTAGCCCTCACCTCTGTCAACTTCGATCACACCATCAGTAACAACATTGTTAAGTGGTGTTCCTCCGTAGAGTCTTAAATTTCTAACTATGGATTCGTCTTGATAACCATCACCGTCTCTATCATGAAAAACTTTACCAATGATGCTAGTCATGTCATAGATTTCATTCTTTTTGAGACGTACTAATGTTGTAAGATCTGATGTCACTCTGATTGTTTTGAATTCACCAAACGCATCGATAGAAATAGTTTCACCAATAGCAGATGGCCCTACACGTACAGAGAAAATGAATTTGTATTTCTCTAGCGCCCCAGTATCAACTAGATACTCTAGAGTGCTGCCATCAATTATTAAGTTAGCAGTTTGAGCTAATGGTTTTATCCCTTCACCATCGATGTTGCTGCTCAAATCATCCTGGGTTCCAAATGTTTTATCTTCTCCAGATCGTATAATCTGAGTTGATCCTCTTACATATGAGACCCCGTTTGATAACTTTAGGAACAATGCTAAGGGATCAAGTTCTGAAGAAAGAGAGCTTTCCACTTCTAACTCAACATTCATTAAGTCGCCAACTTCTACTACTGTTTTATTGGTTGAGAGTCTTAAGCTGACCGAACTTGTACCTAAAACACTTAATTTTGCAGACAGTACATCTGGAGTGGCGTTGTTGTCTTCTCGGTCAGAGAATATACGTGAAACAGTGTTTGTAATTGTAGTGTTGGTCGCCTCTTCCTTAGGAGAGACTTCTAGTTCAAGAGTGGCCACTGCCCCTACAGCAAGACTTCCAACAGTCCAAACTGGCTCAGTGAATGTGCCTTGGCTTGCTGTTGCAGAAAGTAAGTTTAGTTTTTCATCTAAATCATCATCAATTTCCAAACCACTTATATCAAGAGGACCTTTGTTTTCAACTCTGATTGTAAAAGTTGCCTTCGCATCTTCACCAAAAACAATTTGCTTATCTATTGTTTTGGTCACGAAAATATCTGACTCATTTCTCACATCTATAATTTCAGAAAGATCATCTGGACTAGCGTTTGTGTCTGTTTGATCTAAAGTGATGTTAGTAACTGTATTCGTTATCGCTGTACCTGATGTGCCTGCATCTACACTTGCTGTTACTTGCATATTGACAACCTCACCAGCTTCAATTTGCGCCACGGTCCATGTTGGATAAATAAAGCTAGAGCCTGCAGGCGCCACGGCACTTACAAAAGTTAAACCTGCTGGCATGACATCATCCAAACTAATATTTGTAGCTCTTGCTGGTCCTTGGTTGTCTAAAATAAGTGTGAATACAACATTCTCGCCCTCGTTTGGTCTCGGGTTGTCGACAACATTAGACACCACTAAATCAAGATCAGAATTTACAGTCACATCTACTGTTAAAGTGTCACCAGCACTTGAATCAGACTGGTCTAAACTGTAGCCAATTGTATTGGTTAGTGTTTGTGCTGATGTTCCAGGTTCTGCTCTTGCCGTTATGTTTAAAGTTTGTGTTCCACCTATTGGCAGGACATCAATGTTCCAAATCTTAGTCGCCTGATCAAAACTTACCTGGTCAGCACTAACTAGCTCTAAACCTACAGGCCAAATTTCGTTGATCAAAAGGTTTGAAGTTTGGTTAGGGCCCGAATTAGAAACTGTCACTGTGTATATAAAATCTTCACCTTCATCAACAGCTGGTCTATCAACTGTTAATGCAACATTTAAATCTAGATCATTACCAACTATAATAGATTCATCTAGATCATCACCTGCAGGGTTTGAATCAGTTTGATCTAAATTCACATTTGTTATTTGGTTTACTATAGTGTTACCAGATTGACCTAGGTTAACTGATGCTGTGAGCACTAGTGTTTCAGTCTGTGCATTGTCTAAGTTTCCAATAGTCCAAAGATTTCCTGAGTACGCACCTCTAGTCGCATTAGCGTTTACAAATGTAAGTCCTGATGGAAGAGGATCCTCAATTGTAAGGTTAGTGGCTCTAGCAGGACCATTGTTTACAACTGTAATTGTGTAGCTCACTGAATCAAGCTCGTTTGGTGCGGCGTTGTCTACAGTTTTTGTAACCACAAGATCAGTTTCAGAATTCACTGTTACAGCTTCTTCTAAATCATCCCCAGCCGGTGTTGAGTCTGTTTGATCCATAGCAACATTAGTGATTACGTTTGTAATTGTTGTTCCAGAGGTTCCGGCATCAACAGTTGCTGAAATTTGCAATGTTGCCACTTCTGCAACATTCAATGTTGGAATGGTCCACTGAGGATTTACAAATGAACCGTGACTAGGAGCTCCGGCTGATGAAAAGCTCAATCCCGTCGGCATTGGATCATCTAGTACTAAATTTGTAATTACAATTGGACCGTTATTGGTCACTTCAAGAGTAAAGGTAACAAGATCCCCTTCTGATGGAGCCGCGTTATCAACTATTTTAGTGACCAGCAAATCAACTTGATTGTCTACAGTTACAGGTTCCTCAAGGTCATCTCCAGAAGCATCAGAGTCAGTCTCATCTTGCGTGATGCCCGAAATTATATTTGTTAGTGTTTGTCCGTTTGTTCCAGCATCAACTGTAGCAAGAACTTCAATACTAGCCGTCTCACCCATGGAGAGGTCTCCAATTGTCCAAATTCCTGCAGCAAAACTTCCGTGACTAGCAGCATTTGACGATGCGAAAGTCAGACCTGCTGGCATATTGTCCGTAAGTTGCAAGTTTTGCGATTGAGCTGGACCAAGGTTTTCTACAGTCAAAGTAAATGTAACAGTGTCACCTTCTTTTGGTGCTGCATCATCAACAGTTTTTGTGAAAACCAAATTGTTTTCATGATTGATAATCACAACAGCATCATTGGTGTTGTTGGCTGGAACTGTTTCTGTTTGATCAAGAGCCACTATTGATGAGGTTGCAGTTGTGCTGACTCCTCCCGAGCCTTCAGGTGCATTGGCTACAATTTCAATTGAGAAAGACTCTGTTATATTGATCTCTGGTAAAGCCCAAGTCAGCGTGCCATTATTAAAAGTTCCATCACTAACTGCAGCAGATACAAAAGATAGTTCAGCAGGCAAAAGAGTTTGAAGATCGACATTTGTTGCTCTTGCAGGACCCAAGTTAAGCACAGTAAGTGTGTAGGTCACATCTTCCTGCTCATTCACATTTGAGTTAGCAGCTTCTAAAGTCACCACTAGATCTAAATCATTTATGATATCAATAGACTCATTTATGTCGTCTGCAGTTGCGTTAGTATCTGTTTCATCTTGGGTGATCGAAACAAGTTCATTTGTCAAAGTCGTACCGTTTGTAGCCGCATCGACTGTAGCATCAATAACAAGCTGTCTAGTTTCGCCCACAGGGACTACACCTACTGTCCATAAACCTGAACCCTGGTTGTAAACAGTTCCAGGACTTTCTGTGTGGATGGTGTAAGAAAGACCCGTTGGAAGTTGATCTACAAGACTTACATTTTCAGCAAGAGCTGGACCGTTGTTGGTCACCTCAATTGTAAACCTAACGGCTTCTCCTTCTGAGTATGTTGTTTCATCTGCTACTTTAGTAAAGGCCAAATCAGTTTCATGAGGTACGGTGATGTCAACGAAGAGCACATCATTTACAGCTCCCGTTGGATCATCTTGATCAAATGTAATACTGGTGAGTTCGTTTCTAATTGTGTTGCCACCAGAACCAAAATCAACATCAACAGTAAGTTCAAGTGTCGCAATAAAACCGTTAGGAATCACAGGTATAGTCCAAACGTCACCTGCATAAGCTCCAGAATTGGCAACAGCACTTACAAAGGTCAATCCTGCTGGAATTTGATCAGTGATTTGAACGTTACTAGCAGCAGATGGACCGTTGTTGTTGACAGTAACAGTATAGACAATCTGATCCCCTTCTACTGGAGCAGAATCAGAAACAACTTTTATAATTTCTAAATCAACATCTCCGTTTACTGCTAAAGTTTCAGAAAGATCATCTGGTGTGATGTTTGAGTCTGTTTGATCCATGCTGTTGAGCTGAACTGTATTTGTAATGCTCGCGCCTCCAGCTCCCACTTTAACTCTTGAGTTTAAGTTTAGAATGGCAACTTCATTCCTGATAAGTGAACTGATGTTCCAAATTCTAGTAACAGGATTGAAGGTTCCTCTTGTTGCTGATGAAAATTCTAAATCTAAGCTTGCATCTGGATAGATGTCTTCAATTTCAATTGCAGTAGCATTTGCAGGTCCTTTATTTTCCACTCTGATGATAAAGACAACTTCATCGCCCTCTTGTGGTGCTGTGACATCAGCTGTTTTTGCAATATGAAGATCTACCTTGTCATCAACAGTAAATGTTTCTGTTTCATCATCGACAGCACCATTTTCATCTGCCTGATCCATATTCTGGTTAGCTGTTGTAGCCGTAACCACTTGGTTGAAGGTGTCGGGTCTTACTCTTGAACTTATTGTTAGTGTCTCAGTTGCGCCAACTTCAACAGCTGGAAGTGTCCATGTTGGAAAAAAGTAAGCACCCGTTGAAGCTGAAGCACCACCAGACAAGAATTCAACTTGAGCTGGGTTGAAAAAATCTAATGATATGTTTTCTGCTCTGTTCGGCCCTAGGTTGTTCAACTCAATTTGATAAGTGAAAACTTGATTCTCTTCTAAAAGATTGTCATTTCCTGGATCGTCAATAATGGTTACGTTCACTTGAAGATCGGTGCTTTCACCAATGATAATATTTTCAGTTAAATCACTTGGGGTGATGTCTAAATCTGTTTGATCTTGACTTTGATTCTCTAAACGATTTTCGACATTGTTGCCACCCGCACCAGGTTGAATGGTCACTGTTAGAGTAAGTGTTTCGGTTTGACCACTGTCTAAATCTCCAATAGTCCAAGTCGATCCAGAGTAAGCACCACTCGTAGCCACTGCAGAGTCTAAATTAAAATGAACTGACAAGATGTCATCAATTGATAAATTTGTTGCTCTAGCAGGTCCTGAATTTGTTGCTGTTATTGTGAAAATAATTTGATCACCCTCGTCAGCAATATTTTGATCTGCAGTTTTTGTGAAGAAAATATCAGCTTCATTTTTAACAACTAGGTTCACTATATTATTGTCTGCTGGAACTGGATCCTCAGTTTGGTCCATCGAGAGAATATTCATAGTTGGAGAAAGTGTTGAGCCACCAGTGCCCGCATCAACGCTCACATCAAAAGTCAAAGTTCTAGAAGTGCTCACGGGCATATTGCCGATGAACCAGTCAAAATCAGCACCTGTGTTTGAATTTGAATCTCCACCCGTTTGACTTGCAGCTACATAAGTTAAACCTACCGGCATAACCATTCTTAAATTTAGGTTTGTGACAACTTGAGGGCCTCTATTTTCAATAATATAGGTGACTGTTTCTGTGTCTCCTTCATCAGGGTTTCCATCACTTACTGAGCCGTTTATAAAAAGATCCGTTTGATCTATGATGAGAACAGATTCACTGTAGTCATCAGGGGTGTTGTTTGTATCAATTGAAGTGGTCCTAATTTCAGTGACCGTATTTACAATCGTGTTGCCACCTTGACCTGAATTAGGAACAGCTGAAATTTCTAAAGAAATTGATGCGCCATTAGGTAAAAAACTGATGAACCACTCACCGTTAACGGGGTTGTAGTTGCCACCACCATTGTCAGAAGCATAAGTTAGCCCCGCTGGAAGCACATCAACAACAGTCACATTGTCTAAGAAAATTGGACCGTGATTTGTAAGTGTAAGAATGTATTTGAAAGTCTCACCAACTGCAGGAGTTGAGTTGTCAGTCGTTTTTTGTATCTGTATGTCAGACTTACCAACCGGCGTTATATCCACATCCAAATCATCATTAGGAGTGTTGTCAGTGTATGTGTGCGTGTAAGAAGCTGTGTTTGTAATCGTCTGATCTTTAGCACCAATTTGAGCGACTACTGTAAACTCCATCACTACAGTTTCACCTGGATTGATTTGATTGATGGTCCACTGTAAACCAGAGCCTTGAGGACTGGCGTCATTTCTAACATCAGCACCAGTCATAGTTCCCGCTTGGTAGTCTAGTAGGTTTGGCACCACGTCAGTGATGACAATGTTTTCACCCACTGATGGACCATTGTTTGTGATTGTTAACGTATAGATAATGTCGTCTAAAACCACTGCAGGTGCTGGGTCACTAACTGTTTTAATAAGTTGAAGGTCAATAATATTTTTAACTTGAATAGACTCTGTGAGCACATCAGTTGTAGCGTTTGTGTCGACCTGATCTACAGCAAAATTTATAATGTTACTTACGATTGTATCGCCTGCCGTAAGTGGATCAACTTCGGCTTGAAAGGTTAAAGTTACAGTGGCTACAGGATCAAGCAGCCCAATTGTCCAAGACAAACCAGCTCCTGCCGGATCAAGGTCATTTGCAACAGCCACCCCGCCAGTTGTGATTGAGCCAGGAACATAAGTGATTCCGGAAGGCACCACTTGAGAGAGTGATATGTTGGTTGCTCTTGTTTTAGGGCCGTTGTTTGAAACATTAATAGTGTAAGTGATGATCTCTCTTTCTTCGGGTTCATCATTGTTGACAAAGAAATCTATGTGAAGATCTAGTGTGTTGTCGACAGTCACACCAATTGTAGACGTGTTGTTTGCTGGATCTGACTCTGTGCTGTCAAAAGCCACAATATCAGAAGTGGTGTTAATTGTATTTCCAGCAGTGCCACGGTCTACAGTCACCGCGTAGGTCAAAGTCACCACATCAGTGTTTTGCATTTCAGCAATGGTCCAAACTAAGCCAGTTCCTGAGTCTGGAGTGGCCGCATCACTAGTTGTACCACCAGTTATAGAAGATGCTGTGTAGGTCAACCCAGATGGAACAAGGTTGTTGATAACAATATCTCTTGAAACTGAAGGTCCGTTGTTAGTAACAGTAAGAGTGTAGACCACAGTGTCTGTTTCTGAAGGCAATGCGTTTGAAACCGCTTGCGTGATTTCTAAATCAGCATCGTTTCTAACAGTGATATCCACAGAAGAGTTGTCATTGGCAGCGTTGATGTCGGGCTGATCAAGTGATAAAAGTCTTCCTGTATTTGTGATTGTTGTTCCAGAAGTTCCTGAGGATGGTTGAGCTTGGAAGGTCAATGTCACCACTTGGTTTCTAAGAAGTTGATTTAAAGTCCAGCTTAAACCATCTCCTGCATAAGGTGTGGATTCATTTCGAACATCCCCACCAGTCATAGAAGCTGCAACATAAGTGAGTTCAGAGTTAGTCAAAAGATCTGTGATCACTACATTCGAAGCACCTGCAGGTCCGTTGTTTCTAATTTCTAAACTGTAAGTGATCACATCAAGTTCAAATGGATTGTTGATGTCTACTGTTTTAGTCACCTGTATGTCTAAATCAGGATTTACAGTTACATCTACAAAACTAGAATCATTTGCAGCGTTCACATCATTTTGAACAAGTGAATCAACAGCCGCTGTGTTTCTAATTGGATTGAAAAGGTTCGAGTTGTCTTGTGCTCTGACATCAAAAGTGATTGTTCTTGTCACACCTCTGTTGATTGTCGTGAAACCAAAATCTACACCTGCACCATTTGGATCTGCTTCAACAACTGAATCTGCACCTACGGCTGTTCCCAGCTGATACTCTAAACCATTTGGAATGATATCTTTAATAACAACTGAACTTGCTTGTGCTGCCCCAGCATTGCTTACAGTCACAGTGTAAGTGAAAATCTCACCAATATTTGGATCTACATTAGAGCTTGTTTTGACCACTGCAAGATCTAGGTCATCAGCAATATTTATACTTGCTGTCCCTGTGTCATTTGCTGCATTGGTTTCAGTTTGTCCAACACTTGCAAGATTTGCGTTGTTCACGACAGGGGTGTTCAAATTTGCGCCCGGCGCAACCACACCCTGGAAAGTTAAAGTTACAAAATTAGATGGAGCTATTGGAGTTAATGAGTTTATGGTCCAAGAAAGGCCGGCCACAGTAGGATCAGACTCATCAATAACATCTCCACCCGCCATGGTGCCCGGAGTGTAAATGACATCAGCTGGAACAATATCTCTGATTACGATTGCAGATGCTAATGCTGGTCCAAAGTTTGTAACTGTAATTGTGTAAGTGACCGTCTCGCCTTCTTCATATTCTGCGGCACCTCGGTCTGCGACTTTTAAGACTTCAATATCAACATTAGCAACAACAGTTATGTCAGCTGTGTCAGAATTGTCTGCCGGAACTTCTTCTGTTTGATCTATTGAAGTGATGTCTGCAGTGTTGGTAATTGTTGATCCACCAGCACCAAGGTCTGTTCTTGCATTGAACGTTAATACTGTTGAAGCTGTTGAAGCTAAATTATTGATTGTCCATTGAAGTCCTGCACCGGCTGGGTCTGCTTCTACCCTTACGTCACCACCCACCATAGTGCCTGTTTCATATGTCACACCACTTGGAACAATATCTGTAACCACAACATTTGTAGCGTTTGATGGTCCATTGTTTGTTACTGTTAGAGTGTATGTGACAACTGTGTTTTCATTTGGTGCAGAGTCAGAAACCTGCTTGTCCATGACTAGATCTAAACCTCTTGCTGTGAAGTCTGCCGTATCGGTATCGTTCGCAGGGTTGATGTCAGTTTGATCGAATGAAACAAACTCCCCTGTGTTGACCACTGCGCCTAATGCCCTAGCCCCATTGTCAACACGGGCTTGGAAAGTCAAAGTCACTACGTTATTTGGTGCAACTCCCGGTAAAGAATTGATCAACCATGTGAGTCCTGTACTGTCAGGTGCAGCTTCATTTCTTGTGTCTGCACCGGTGATAGATCCAGGAACATAGGTGGCACCGTTTGGAACAATGTCTCTAATGTTTAAATTAGTAGCCGTTGATCCGCTAGGGTTAGTAACTGTAACCGTATAAGTAATGATGGTGTCTTCATTTGGACTCGCATTGTCGACAGTTTTCGCAAGTGCAATATCAATGGGTTGAATTTCAATATCTTCAGACTCAGTGTTGTTTCCTGGTGTATCTTCTGTTTGGTCCATAGAAACAAAAGAGCCCGTGTTGGTCACTGTTCCGTAAGTAGTGTAAGCACCAATGTCTACTTGTGCTTGGAAAGTTAAATTAACTGTTGTAGCTGCAGCTATGGATGAAATCGTCCACACCAAACCTGTAGTTGAAGGAGCGGACTCATCCCGTACATCTCCCCCTGCCATTGATGCCGAAACAAAAGTCACACCTGCGGGAACAATGTCTCTTATCACAAGATTGGTTGCCGCTTGACCGCTGGTGTTTGTAATCGCAAGTGTGTAGGTGATTATTTCTACTTCAACAGGCTTATCATTGTTCACAGTTTTGACTACAGACATGTCTAAACTCTGAGGAGTGATGACAGCTGCACCAGAATTATTTGCAGAAACAGAATCGATTTGATCAACTGAAGTTAAACTCGCTGTATTTGTTACCGTTACAAAATCTGCTTTAGCTTTGTTGTCGACAACTGCTTGGAATGTAAATGTTGCTACAGCTCCTCCACCTAGAGAATTTACATTCCAAGTAAGCCCTGAACCAGCTGGGTCAGCATCTGTTCTGGAGTCTCCACCTGTTGTTGATGCTGCAACATAAGTCACACCCGCTGGAACCACGTCTGTGATCACAATATTTGTACCTGTTGCACTTACTGTTGTGTTGGTGACAGTCACTGTGTAAGTAATAGTTTCGCCTTCTTCAGGGGTTGCATTGTTAACAGTTTTGGCTACGGCTACATCAAAGGCTTGAGGTGTGATGTCCACCATTCCTGCATTGTTCCCAGCATTTTCTTCTGTTTGATCCATAGATGTAAAACTTGCCGTGTTTGTGATGGTGCCATAGGTTCCTGCGGCTCCACCATCAACATTAGCTGTGAATGTAAAGACTGTGGTTGCGGCAGCACCAAGACTTGAAACTGTCCAAGTCAGACCTGTAGTTTCTGGGTTTGCGTCATTTCTGAAGTCTCCACCCGTGATGGATGCAGGAACGTAAGTTACGCCTGCAGGAACAACATCTGTGATCACTAAATTAGTAGCAGGCTGTCCACTTAGATTTTCAACACTAATTGTGTAAACAACAGGATCACCTTCAACTGGATCACTTACATCAACTGTTTTGACCACCTGAACATCTATACCTACGGGAGTGATCACAGCATCGTTTGTGTTGTTTGCAGCATTTTCTTCTGTTTGATCAATGCTGACAAGAAGTGCCGTGTTTGTGATTGTTGGAAAATTTGTTTTGGCCATGTTGTCTACAAGGGCTTGAAAAGTAAATGTTGCTGTGGCGCCTGAAGCTAAAGACGCCACAGTCCAAGTAAGTCCAGTCGTAGATGGATTGGCTTCATTGTTTGAAGTTCCACCTGTGATTGATGAACCTGTATATGTGATTCCTGAAGGAACGATGTCTCTTACAAAAATATTAGTTGCAGCCTGCCCACTTAGATTTCGAGCTGTCACAGTGTAGGTTACTGTTTCGCCTTCTTCTGGAGTCGCATTGTTCACAACTTTCACAATCTCTATATCTAGACCTACTGGTGTCACAGCCACAGAACTTGTGTTGTTTGCTGGAACCTCTTCTGTTTGATCAAATGAAGTCACAACAGCAGTGTTGGTGATGGTAGGAAAATTTGTTTTGGCCATGTTGTCTACAACGGCTTGAAAAGTGAACGTTGCTGTCGCAGCTGGAGCTAAAGACGTCACAGTCCAAGTAAGCCCCGTAGTAGATGGGTTCGCTTCATTGTTTGATGTTCCACCACTTATAGATGAGCCAACATAGGTTACACCCGCTGGCACAACATCAGTTGTGAGAATGTTTGTAGCTGGCTGACCAGAGTTGTTTTGTAGAGTCACTGTGTAGGTTATTGTTGAACCTTCTTCAGGTGCTGCAACATCAACAGTTTTCAAAAGCACCAGATCAATTCCGCGAGGCGTGATCACTGCGACTCCGTTGTCGTTTCCTGGTGTCGAATCAATCTGATCTACAGAAGTTAGGCTTGCTGTGTTTGTAATGGTTGGGAAATTAGTCTTAGCCATGTTGTCCACAACAGCTTGGAAAGTGAGAACTGAATTGGCACCACCCGCAAGTGAACCTATGTTCCAAGTCAGTCCGCTTGTGTCTGGATTTGCTTCATTGTTTGATGTGCCACCACTTATAGAAGATCCAACATAAGTCACTCCCGCCGGCACAACATCTGTGATCACAATATTTGTACCCGTAGCACTTGCAGTGGTGTTTCTAACAGTTACAGTATAGGTGATGGTCTCGCCCTCTTCTGGGTTAGACACACTAGCTACTTTAAGAACTTCTAAATCAAAAGCTTGCGGCGTGATCAATACAGAACCTGTGTTGTTACCAGCGCTTTCTTCTGTTTGGTCCATTGATGTGAAATTAGCAAAGTTGGTGATGGTTCCGTAAGTTCCCGCAGCCCCAGCGTCTACACTTGCTGTAAAGTTTAGAGTAGCAGACCCACCACCTGCAATAGAAGCGATTGTCCAAGTCAAACCTGTTGTTGATGGATTTGCATCGTTGTTTGATGTTCCACCACTTATTGATGACCCGACATAAGTCACTCCATCTGGAACTATGTCTGTGATCACTATATTCGTAGCAGTCTGTCCGCTTAAGTTGTTCACAGTGATTGTGTAAACAACATTTTCACCTTCAACCGGGTCAGCTTCA
>Ga0115567_10000428_pt1 | contig 41523 bp, 33 predicted proteins | sample COGITO_mtgs_1204_2_FD_88679 | JGI IMG/M metagenome (GOLD analysis project Ga0115567, IMG submission 88679) | Pelagic marine microbial communities from North Sea - COGITO_mtgs_120412 | ecosystem: Environmental > Aquatic > Marine > Epipelagic | place: Germany:Helgoland, sampling site Kabeltonne...
TAATCTTTGGAGCTCCAATTTCATGAAACAGAACCAAGAGCATCAGAAGAAGGTACAGGATGCTATCGACGAAGAGGAAAAGAAGGCGACGGAGCCCGCGCCATCGCCTCTCACTGCGTCGACATCACCGTCTCCGTTCTCTTTCGGAACATCGGCTCCGGCTTCAACGGCAGAGGCTGCGGCAAAACCCGCCGCCGCTCCGGCACCTTTCACATTCGGTGCCCCGTCAACGACCCCATCTCCTCTGAAGGCGACTGCTGCTCCGTTCACTTTCGGTGTTTCGTCTACGCCGGTATCTGAAGCTGCGACGACGGAACCTGCAGTCACCAAGGAAACGGCGAAACCCGAGGTTTCGTTCGGTACCTCTTTCCCCATCCAGGCGGCTTCTCTGAAGGACACGAGCTCATCGAAACCCGATGCTCCGACGTCCACCGGTGCTGCATTCGCCTTTGGTGCGGCGATTGATTCTGCCCCCAAAACGTCTGGCACTGGACTGTTTGGGTCAGCTAGTGCACTGGCTACTTCGGAACCTGGATCGAGCGCGCCTTCAGATGCACCTGCGTCCTCGCCAGCGCCTTTCACGTTTGGGAAGCCGGCGCCAGCTCCTAGTTCCAATCCGTCCACGATTTCAGAGCCGAAAGATACCCCGGCGACTTCAGGTGGAGTTGCATTCACTTTCGGGGCACCGTCGTCATCAACGCCGTCGTCCATTCCTGCGTTGACTTTTGGCGGGTCGTCATCGGCGCCTGCGTTTGGCGCTGGAGCCGCGTCATCGGCGCCTGCGTTTGGCGCTGGAGCCGTGTCATCGGCGCCTGCGTTTGGCGCTGGAGCCGCGTCATCTGCACCCGCGTTTGGCGCCGGAGCTTCTGCACCCTCCTTTGGCGCTGCACCAGCATCCACGGCTGCCTTTGGAGCCGCACCGGCATCCACACCCGCGTTTGGCGCCGGAGCCACATCTGCGCCAGCGTTCGGCGCCGGAGCTTCCTCATCGGCGCCCGCTTTCGGAGCAGGCGCCTCGTCCACCCCCGCATTCGGCGGCGCCGCGCCTGCTCCGACGTTCGGAGGGGATGCCTCGAAACCGGCGCCTGTTGTGTCGAGCGCAGGGTTCGGTGCGTCCACGGCGATTCCTTCCTCGACTGGATTTGGAGGTTTTGGCGCGTCTAGCTCTCAGCCTGCACCTGCATCTACGGCGGGCGCATTTACCTTCGGCGCGGGCGCTTCAACTGCCGCGTCTTCCGGTCCCGCTTTGACGCCGTTTGGAACCCACGCGCCAACCTCCGGCGGTTTCGGGGGAGCGTCAACCCCTAGCTTCGGCGCCGCCGCGGCGAACCCGTTCGGAGGGGGTGGTGACGCGACGAATAACAGCCCGGCTCCAAGCACGTTCGGTGGCTTCGGTGCAAGTGCGCCGCCGGGCACGTCTTTCGGAGCCGGCGGGGACGGGGCCGGCTTCGGAGGCTCTGGTGCCCCGCCTCCCATGAACGCGCCGAGCCTGTTTGGTGGCGGGGGTGCGTCCCCGGCACCAGCAGCCGGTGGTGGATTCGGTGCGGCACCCTTCGGAGGTGGCACTGGGGCACCGCCCGTCGCCTTCGGAGGTGCGCCTGCCGCGGGTGGCTTCGCTGCTCCGGGGATTGGCGGGATGCCGATGGGAGGAGGCGGGATGCCGATGGGAGGAGGCGGGATGCCGATGGGAGGAGGCGGGATGAGCATGGGCGCAGGATCGAATGCGGCTGCACAGGGTGGAAGGAAGAAGCGCGTCGCCAGGCGGCCGCCGAAACGAAACTAGAATGTTAGAATAAATGATGCCAGCAACGAAAACAATGCGACGCGTCACATCGATTGAACCGAGCAGCGAAACTGTCACCGAACGCAGACTTGAGTTTCAGGAGCACCTGATGGGTCCGGTCCATTCGGACGCGCGTTTAGAAAAAAAGTCAAGCACCAAAGCGTCAAGCCTGTCCCAGACCTGTTCACTTTTTTTGGCGAGCCCCGGACCGATCGGACACCATACGGTGTCGATCTGATCTTCGAAGCGGTGCTCGTGCGGTTCAAAGGACGACAGAGATGCGGGGCGCTCGTCGAGCTCTCGGACGAGACTCGATGGCGTCGAGGATATGGCGGTTCAGAGGACTAATCGCTATCTTTCTCCCTGTATTTCTGCTGGTCCTTGCGATCGTGCTGTTGATGCCGTCAGCACCAAACGAACACCTTCCGTTCTCTCACGATCAACTTTCAGCCAGTGGTTCTGGGATTCCGCAGCGACGTGCTCCCGTCGACACTCTCGATAGAACGGTTCCTGTTCACGCTGACGATTTTACCGAGGAGGTTAAGATCGACGGTGACGGTCAAAACAGATTCGCGATCGTGTTTGATGCCGGATCGACTGGTTCACGAGTCCACGTCTTCAAATTCGAAGTTGGCGCTCGTACCGAGCTCGTCCTCATCGATGATACGTTCGAGCAGCTCAAGCCGGGTCTCAGCTCGTTTGCGAAGGAGCCGGCAAAGGGAGCAGCGAGCCTCAAGCCCCTGCTTGCCACTGCCTTGGAGACAGTCCCGGCAGCGCAGCGCGCCAGCACGACTGTGGAGGTGCGAGCCACAGCTGGACTTCGCATGCTTCCCGGCAGCGAAGCTGACGATCTCCTCGAAGCGGTTCGAAGGTTACTTGACGAGTATCCATTTGCTTTCGATAAGGATAGTGTCAGCATCATGGACGGCGAGTCAGAGGGCGCGTTTCAATGGTTGACGATGAACTACCTCCTTGGCAACCTCGCAGGAGGCATCGAAGATACCGTGGCCACGGTCGATCTTGGTGGCGGAAGCGTGCAGCTCGCATACGCTGCAGAGTCGGCACACGCTCAGAATGCGCCGCCGGGGTACTTCAAAGAGATGAAGAGTGGCGGCAACGCGTATAACGTTTATGTTTACAGCCACCTCGGATATGGCCTCATGGCGGCACGCGCCGCCGTGCTTGGCAAAGCGGAGGGAAACGCAAGCCCGTGCGTCCCTGTGGGACATGATGGTGAGTATGTCTATGGGGGCAAGACGCATCGTGCGAAGGGTAGCAAAGACACCGACGCACTGGCATGCAAGTCTGTTGTGGATGAGGTCCTAGCACCTGAGAAAAAGTGTGGCGCAAGCTCGCAGAAGGACTGCAGCTTCAACGGTGTTTGGGATGGATCCCGCGGCGCTGGAGCCAGTACATTCTACCTGTCCTCGTATCTCTTCGATCGCGTCAGTCAGGCTGGTCTGGTTGACCCAGAAAAGCCAAGTGGAGATACCACACCAAAGAAGATACTCGCAGCTGCGAAAAAGGCGTGCTCCCTCTCCCCCGAGGAGGTGCTTCAAGAATTCAAGGGTGTGGAAGAGAAGGATGCCCCGTATTACTGTCATGATCTATCCTACGCTCACTCCCTTCTCACCGTGGGTTACAAGCTTGCAGACTCTAGGAAGGTCACTCTGGTCAAGCAGATTACGTACAAGGGACAGAATATTGAGGCAGCTTGGCCTTTGGGCGCGGCGTTGAACAGTCTTTCGTCGTAAAGTATTTATAGATGCGCAAGATTATCAATTAAAAGCCTAAGGGTCCCTAAACAATAAACGTACAAATACAGCTGCGTTACTTTCATTTTTTGCTTCACACTCTCAACCTCCTTGACCAATGTCGCTGCCCCTTCTTACAAAAGTGGCCAGCGACAGGTCGTCATCGGTGATTGTCTTTCCACTGATGAAGTTTGGTGTGTTCCTTCCTCCCAACATGATGTCAGCCTCGTCCAAAGCAGCGTTCGCAGGAAAGAGACTTCCCCTCATGGGCTCACGGAACGATACGATGGCCTCACTCATCATCATTCCATTTGCCTCGCCAGCTCCGGTGTTTGCGAGACTGCCATACCCTGTGGGGGCTGGGGACGGGGAGAGGGGGATCTGGTTCGCGAGGTCATTATCCAGAAGACTGTGCAGACCAATCGTGCCGTCGTCCACCGCCTCGTGGCGCGTCTTCTTCGCCGCGGACGTCTTCTGGGTGTCGCCCTTGCGTTTAACCTCAGCCGCTGGGCTGTCCCTCGCGTCCTTCTTGCCCGGCGGAGTGGGTTGCGTAGCATCCTTCAACAGAGAGGCTGGCAGTTCAATCGGAGGAGGAATGTTCATGGGGGAGATCTTCGCGGGTGCCGGTGGGAGCGAGCCACCAGCCTTGGAGATTTGCTTACGAAGGGCCATGTTCTCGTCGTACAGGTTATCGACGTGCTTCTGAACCTTCTCCAGCTCCGCGCGCAGCGTCGCGCTCTCGTGGACGAGCTCCTGGGCTTTGCTGGATAGCAACTCGCTCTCCTCCTTTTTCCTCTGCTTTGACCTCCTCGCGGATTCGCGATTTGCCTCCTTCCTCCTCTGCGTTTTGATGTCACGATCCTTCAGGGCGACGTTCATCTCCTGAGAGGCACCGCCGTTCTGCGCCGCCGCGTTCGACCCCTCCCCGAAGGAAGCGTACCAGTACGGCTGATTCGACGACACCCCGGCATATGCAAGCTGCTGCTGGTAAGCCTGGGCCCCGAATCCGGCGTCCGCGTACTGCTGCTGCTGCTGTTGCTGTTGTTGCTGCTGCGCGTTCGCGTCCTGATAGTAGTATCCCTGGGAACGAGAACGTGGAGGAGTGAGTGAGTCAGTGTGCGATCAGCGCACCGAATGAGAGCGAGCCTCGTGTTTCTGCTGTGTGGTAGGAGGAGACGTGGGGGAAGGGGAGCTCACCTGCTGCGCGTAGCCACCAACACCCTGCTGAGCGTAAGTGTTACCAGATGCACCGGCGCCGCTGTTGTATCTGTCGTCCGCGCCCGTCGCATTCTGTCGCTGCTGCTCGTGTGTTGGCATCCTCGCGGACAGATTTTGACTCTGCTGCTTCTTCCGTTGCATGTGACGCTGACCGACGTCCCTTCGCTCGCGAACCCCACACGAATTCGACGCTCCGGGTTCACGCGACGCTACTCGGCCTTACTCGACGCGTCCTCTTAAGTTCGCCGCTCGCCCTCGAGGAACTTGAGACGCGCTCTAACTCGCGAGAGAAGAAGATAGAACGAAGCGCGGTCACTTCGCGGGAAGACGCGTCGTGAAAGTCGATGTTCTATCCTCGTCTGAGCGGCTCGATGGGACTTCACCGGCGCGAGAAGGGACTCGTTGACACTTAGTGGGTCCTTAAACGGTCCGACGCGGTCGTTCGTGGTCTTCCTTCGCACTCTACGTGCGCGGAGGTGTGTGCAATGCCGCGGGTTGCCGCTCGTTTTTTGACGGTTCGGACTTGGGAAAGTTCTATCTCTCCTGCGCCATATAAACACGATCGGGAAGGATCATGAACCAATCACAAGTCGCCACGGGAGATTTTAAAAAATATCTTGTTTTGGATTTCTCACGGTTCGGGCTTGGGGTTCATGCCATCGGTTTTGCAAGTGGTTTCTTCGCGATGTTCAACAATCGCAAAATTACAGCAACAGTCCACAGCTAGCTAGTCACAAAGAAAATGCTATTTTGCGTTGCAATTTCAAGATCCATACGGGCAATTAGTCGGGAATTATCACGTCCACGTCAAATCTGTGGGTGTTGAGTGGGAAAGGCCGCGGGCTCGCCGACGAGAAGAAGCGAGGAAAAAAGCGTCATTCCACACAGTGTGCGTCGCGCGTGCGTGCGGGGCGAGAGAGAGGCTTCGAGCCTTGTATGCGAATTGCCCAGAGACGACAGTCGCAACGTTTTAATCTCGCAACCGAGCCGCGCCGAAGCGCCCTCGACGACAGCGCCGACGCCGATTTCCTTCGGCACCCGGCAACCCCAGGAACTTTCCGCGGCGCGTCAGACGACGGCGAGTCACCCGGCACGCGACGGGTCAGGATGGTTCGTAGAACCGCGATGTGCGCCCTCGCTGCGATCGTCATCCTCGCGGCGATCACGACGGTGAGCGGCCAGACCATGGATGCCTGCCAGACGCGTTCGACACCCATCGGCGTCGCCATCGAGGAGACGACTGTGCACGGGGAGTCGAACTCCTTCCTCGGCTTGCTCGCGTTCTTCGGCGGTGCCGTCGGCGAGAGCGAGAGTGCTCCGATGCATCTCACCGTAGCTTCGGATAAGTACGGGTGCGAGCCGATATCACAGGCTACGGGCAAGGCGGTACTCGTCTGGAGGGGGGAGTGCACGTTTGGTGAGAAGGCTGCTGCGGTGGAAGCGGCTGGTGGAGCCGCCATGATTGTGGTCACCGACGAAGCCGAGCTTACGCCGATGTCTTGCGTCGGCAACGCGACCGTCACTATCCCCATCATGCAGGTTCTCGCGCAGGATGGTGATCAACTGAAATCTGGCGCAGCCAACGGGGCGAGCGTCACCTTCAAAGAGCTCAAGCTCAAGGGATCCGTGGATCTGGTCGCGTCGTTTGCGTTGCTGGCGATGGCGTCGCTCACCATCGTGTTCGGTGCCATGTGGTCCCTTTCGGATCAGGGGTTTCTGTTTAAACCGAAATCCGACGACGATATGAGTCAAAGCAGTGGCGGCGGCGGGCGCGAAGCTTCCGGCGGTGGGATCGAAGGACTTGAGATCACCGAGATGAGTGCGGCGTACTTTGTCGTGTTTGCCTCAATCGTGCTCCTGGTGATATTCTTCACGATGCAGCACTGGGTGTTCCTCATCATCAAGGGTGTGTTCTGTTTCGCTGCGGTGCAGGGCCTGCACGCTCTTTTCATCGCGGTGTTTGAATCGGGCTTCAAGGCACTTTCGAAAGACATTGACCTCCCCGTCTTTGGCACGGTGAACCAGCTCTCCGTTCCGAGCGTCGCCTGTGCCGTAGTGGTGGTACTCGTTTGGCTGCTCAACCAGGAGGCGACTTGGGCCTGGGTGCTTCAAGATGTCATGGGCATGTCGTTCCTGGTCAATGTTTTACGACTCGTGCACCTGCCGAACCTCAAGGTTGGCACCCTCCTCCTCATTGGTGCGATGTGCTACGACATCTTCTGGGTTTATATCCAGCCCCACCTGTTTGGCAAAGAGAGCGTCATGGTGAAGGTCGCCAAAGGAGGTGAGCAACACGAGTCGCTGCCGATGCTCTTCCTCTTTCCGAGGCTTGGAGGAAACGTCGGCGACTACTCCATGCTCGGCTACGGTGACGTCATCCTGCCGGGTCTGTTGATCGTTCACAACCACCTCTTTGATAACCGGTACAACGAGTCGAGCAGGGCCCGCCTGGCGTACCTGCTGCCCTCTATTGTGGCTTACGTCGCCGGTCTGCTGCTGACGTTCCTGGCGCTGCACCTGCAAATCGGCGGTCAGGGGGGACAGCCCGCTCTTTGCTATCTGGTGCCGACCGTGCTCGGAGGCACGGTGGCTTATGCTCACTGCAGGGGTGACCTGAAGGAGATGTGGGCCGGGTCGACGCAAGATGACGGCCTAGAAGCCGACGGTGAGGGGGAGCGGCTTATCGGGACCGGATCGACGAACAGCAGCGCTGTGTGAGAAGGTCCAAGCGAAGTGTATACTATGATTCCATGCTACTAGCTACTAATCTACTCTAGTGTGTCACCCAAACGCATCTCCATGACCTCGTACACTACGCGTACCCGTCCTCAGTTACTCCTCAAAGTCTTTGTTCTCTTCCTTCGACGAGGAACAAAATCGCACAGTTTGCACGGTTTATCATCGTCTTTCGCCCTCTCCGATGGGAGCGCACACGCTGGACAAGATGAGATGCCCTGATGGACGCAAACGACCGAGGTCAGGATATCATCACACAACCAAACAGGTAAGACGACGGGCAGGAGTAAAAAGGTGAGGGCTGTTGGAATTGAGGTGGACGGTGGACCCACCTTGAATACTCCACGCGGAAGGTTATTCTTCTTAGCGACGAGGTGCGCGGTGTTCATGAGTTCGGCGGCTAGGCTGGGTAATTCATCCGCCATATTCTGGGCAGCCTCTTGCAGATAGGCGCAACGGCGTGATGGAGCGCTCGTGAGCTCTGCACCCGAGGAGCCCGAGGTTTTAGCCCTCAGACTCTGTCTCGGCGCTGCCTTCATCCCTTCACTTTCGTCTTCTCGGACCGAGCGCGGGAGGGGAATTCTTGCGATGGACGGCTAGAATTCGTCCATGCGAAGACGCTGAGACCTCCGGACGCCACCCAGGTCCTGCTCAGTCCAACCGTGCTGTGACTCAGTGGAACGGGAGATTTCACCTTGGACCCACCAAACTGCCAAAACACTGAAAAGGGAGGCGAAAAGCATGGAAAAGCAGTGGAGAAAAGATGGGAAAATGTGCGAAATCAAAGCCACAGCACATACATTGTTAGCAGTCGGGAACTTGGTTACGTAGACGATGGTTGTCAAGGAGCCCGGTTTCGTGCGTGGGTATGCGTACCTTTTCCGTGAGTATCCCATCGATGTCCCCATCGCACAGCGTCTGCTCCCAGACCGCGACTCGGCCTCCTCCTTCCCCGCTCCAAAGTCGGCACGGGGGCGAAGCTCGCTGGATTTCTTCGCCCTCCGGCCTTTTGACGTGTGAACCCGGCTGACTTGCCATACACTTCTTCACTATTTGCAGTGACCCAGGTCATGTCTAGATTGCTACCATTCGTGGTTAACATCATGGTTGCTCGAAGGCTGACGCCAGAGGAGTACGGCGTGCCAACGGTGAGGCTCAAGCCATGAGTGGTCCCTCCTCATCTGGGATCGATCGACGAGTGTGCCAATCGACGTGCCTCTCGTTAATTGCGAATGATCGTGACATGACAGCCTACCCTCTCCACAGGTTCACTTCCAGCTCATATCCACCATCATACTCACTTGTCGAGAGGTAAGCCTGAGTCTTTGTCCGAGGAAGCCAAGAGAAAATCTAATCGCCGCTTTCTGCAACCAGGGCTTCCGGCGTGCACTGATGCGAGACGCTGGATCGGGCACGGCAGATGGCGATGTCACAGACGCAAGCCAAGGTAAGATTATCATCATGATGCGTGTTCGAACCAGCAAGGGTTCTGATCCATCTCTCTGCCTGACTATCAACAACAGAGGCCGCTGGTTGGCTCGTGATCCCGCTTGGAGCAGCTCTGTCTGCGGGGGTTCCGTGCGCGGTGCTAGGGCTGGGTGGGCTCGAAATGGTAAGCACAGTTGAGAAGGTCCACGTGTACAATGTTCCTTTCGTCCATCTCAACATACGCATCTGCAGGCTGACCCATATGCCCAAGCCGTGGCCTACTACGGGTTCTCAGCCTTTTTGGTAAGCGAAAGAATATTAGCGCTTCGAGCATGAAATAATTTACGGGGCTGGGCTGATTTTCATATTTCCCAGGAACTGTTGGCGGAACCATTTTATATTCGAGCTCAGCGACAGTCAAGATTTCGCCTTCGGTTTGCTGCTGAGACGATTGCCACTGTTCTACGCAGTCTTGTGACATTTTATTTTGTGAATTTCACGGAAGCTCACGTCTCACTCGGGTTTGCTTATGGTCAGCTTGCATACGGCGTGACCATTTTGATATGTTACGCAATCGCACAGGTCGATTTCGCTTACTCGGGTTACGCGCTTTTGTGCGGGAAAAGGAAGATGAATTGGGGAGGAACACTGCGGCTTGTGCAAACCTTTTCGACGCAGGCCCTGTTGAAATTATTCCTTGCCGAAGGAGAGAAAGGTGTATTGCTCTTGGTCGGAAGCGCGGATTCCCAGGGCGTTTACGGACTGGTTTCCTCCCTGGGATCCCTATTCGTAAGAATAGTGCTACAACCGTTCGAAGAAATCGCGTTCGTCGCCTTTTCTAAGAAGATGGATTCGCGAGCAACGAAACAGAAGAGGTTTGACAACGAAGCGAAAGTGTTTGCGACGCTTATGAGAGTCGCGGGGATCCTCGGCCTACTCGTTGCATTACATGGCCCGCAATACTCAAAACTTGCTATTCGATTACTTTACGGGAAACGATGGGCAGATACGGAAGATGCGTCAAAATCACTTGGTAAGTGTTTATCAACAAAGCTCTGCAATGTTCATCTCAAGCAATCTTTGAGCAGGCGCGTTCTCAATCATGGTGCTCTTTCTCGCGTTAAATGGAACGAGTGAGGCTTACGCGCACGCTGTCATGAAGCCGACTGAACTGAACGCAGCCAACATCGTGCTTCTCAGCTCCTCTCTCCTGAACGTCCTTCTGTCTATTTATCTTCAGCCTCGTGTTGGACCAATTGGTCTGATCATTTCAAACTGTGTTTCAATGTCTTTGCGTTTAGCTTACACGCTGCGATTCGTGCTCTATCAGCGATTGCGCGACTGCACATTGCCGCTCGCGTCATTCTTACCGAGCCGCGGCGTTTTCGTTGCTTTGTTAACTTCGTCCGTCGTGACGACGATAACATCGAGGCTTGACATGATAAAGCATCTTTCTGCCGGTTTGATTTCAGTTGGAGGTATCCTTTCAACGATTTGGCTGTTTGAGCGCGATGCTTTCGCGAGCATGATGGCTCTCAAGACGCGGAGCAAGGTCGACTAGCGAGCGTCATGCGAAAATTGTGGCAATGTAGCCGCTTAAGCGTTAGACTTAGGCATACCCTATTAAAACTATGATAGCTATAGCTAACTAAGCATTTCTTCTTCATCACTTTCATCAAGCCGCGTGAAATTAGATGCACCCGTAAGCGATACACTTTGCGCAGCAGCGCCTTCGAGTGTATCTTCCATCGGAATACCCTTAGTCTCTGGTAACGTCGTCGCTGTTAGACACGCAGCCACGGCGAACCCGCCGAATATTAGAAAAGGTAGGGCAGGTTCTAGATTTTGAAGCGCGATTATTTGCGGGGCCGCTATTCCACTCACACGGGCGACCAAGGAGCAAAAGCCCAAAGCCGCGCTACGCACAACTGTTGGAAACAATTCCGTAGTATACAGGAATATCATGTTGAATGATGCCGCGATTCCGAATCGACCCGCGAGAGCGACAACAGTCTTCGCTGTGCCCTGTTTTAAGTTGATTAGTTAGTTTAGCGCGCAATGAAAACTTGCCGGAAGGCGGGACAACACTCGGGTTTCTACGAACCTGTGCAAATCCACTTATCAGGCAGCCAACACTAGCGATCGCGAGCAAAAGAACCAAAGTTCGTTGCCTTCCCATCGCTTCGACGGCGTACTGAGCGAAGGCGTATGAGGGCATTTCCACCAGTCCGGAAAGAAAATTGTTCAAATAAATCGACCCTCCCAATGATCCGACATTGAGCGATAGACCGTAATACACCATGCTATTGACAAAGAAAATGAAAGCCATTGCGATGAGTCGCTTGCTGGAATTTGGGGAGACATCGTTAGTCACTCTTTCAACCGTTTTCTTTGGGTTATTTTCTCACCGCAGGGAAGGAAATGGCAGCAATTCCTGGATGCTCGCGGTCTTACTGTTTTCATTCGGCAGCTTCTGTGAGATAAAAGAAGAGAGTGAACATCAAGTTTCAGACAGGAGGGGGTTCCCGATGACTTACCAACGGGGGCAGGCCTTCAGGAGGAATTCTTTTATCGTTGGCTTTCGCATATGCTGTGAGGATTGCGTGGGCTTTCTCCGCCTCGCCAGTGATGAGTAGCCATCTCGGTGACTCCTTCACGAGTGGAGAGGAGAAGATGGCGTACATTCCCGTCAGGAAAACAAAGAAGAAAGTGAGCGTTCTCCACTCCGTCACGATTGCTGCGACGCCAGACATGAAGCATATGCCCGAAGCCCACCAGTACTGAGTGGCGATTCCAAGGAACGCACGCCACTTCGCTCCCAGCGGCTCGGTACTCAGGACGAACGATGCCACTCCTATACCGCCGCAACCGAACCCGATGGGAAGTTTGAAGATGAGGTATTGCCAGTAACCGAGAGATGCAGCGGAGGCTGCCGCACCCACCGCTGCGATCGCCAATGACGTGTACATGGCGACCCAACGCCCTTTGATGTCTGCGAACTGACCCATTGAACCGGCACCGAAGAAGAACCCAACGAAGAACATCGAGTCGGCGAACGACACTTTCCATGCGTCGTTGCACACGAGATCCCACTCGGACACCACCGAGGCCGACTTCGAAACCCACTCCCAATCATCATGGCCCAGGCTACAAATATCTGTCACGTTGCCGCCGATTCCACAGAGCACGTTGTCATCGGACGCGCAGCGCCACTCGGGTTTTCTCTCCGTGAACACCGACATGAGCGTGAGCATGGCCGCCGGCACCCAAGCCATGGAGGACAGCAGGAAGTGCCTAAGTTGAGCCTTCCCGTTCTCCCCTACGTGCAAGCTCAGCATTTCGTCGAGTGTGATGGCGTCCCTGGTACTCGCATGACCTCCCTCCCTCTCTCTGTCTACATCACCCTCCGAGATGAGCGTGCTTGAAGACATCTCCAAGCTATGCATCTCGCTCCCTCGCGGTTTGTTTGGGGTTCGTCTGAGTCGTTCGTTAACTTTATCGGACTTTATCGTTTGATTTTCGCGATTTTTTCGCTAATTCTTTCCAGCATTCTCAAGGAGTCAGCTGCTCAGCTGCAACATCTCACACAACCGATCGGCAACTGTTTCTGTGTGTCTCGAGAACAGCGAGTCGATAATCACAACAATCAATCGTCACGCGCTTTCGGTCGTCGCCGGATTCGTGATCAGCGATGACCGGGGTTCCCGTCGTGAATGACATCAAGGTGGTGTACGGTGATCAACTCGGCGATGCGGAAGAGCGATACGCGAGGCTCATCGCCACCTTCGAGGAGCAGTACGGGGGCAAACCCGATTTGTTGGCTCGCTCCCCCGGGCGCGTGAATCTGATTGGCGAGCACATCGACTACGAGGGTTACAGCGTCCTGCCAATGGCTCTCGCCCTGGACACCATCGTCGCCGTGAAAGTGGACGTGGGCTCTGATAAGCTGATCGTTTCGAACACAAACCCGGAGTACACCACGAAGGAGTTCAGCACGGACCCGAGTCAGCAAGTTGACACCGCGAGTCTGCACTGGACGAACTATTGCATGTGCGGATACAAAGGTGTCTTCGACTTTCTCGGAGAATCCGGGAAGGCTCTGCCGGATGCATTCGGACTGAAAATCATGGTGGACGGGCGTGTTCCCACGGGAAGCGGATTGAGCAGCTCTTCAGCTCTCACCTGCGCCACCGCGGTTGCTGTCATGGCTGCTCACCAACTCTCATTCACAAAAGCTGAAGTGGCCGACTTTACCTGCAAGTGCGAGAGACACAGCGGAACACAATCCGGCGGCATGGACCAGGCGATTAGTATCATGGGTGAGGTTGGAGTGGCCAAACTCGTTGGTTTCAATCCAGTGCGCGCGAGTGACGTCAAACTTCCGAAGGGATCGGCGTTTTTGATTGGCAACTGCCTCGCCGTCAGCAACAAGGCGGTGACGGCGCACGAGCGCTACAACCTTCGCGTCATGGAGTGCCGATTGGCTTCAATCGTTCTCGCCATGGAGCTCGGCGTCGCTCAAGCAGAGGCTCTCGAGTACTCGACACTTTTGCAGGTTCAGAAGCTCATAGGCAGCCTCGAAGAGTCTGAGAAGGCTGCGGACAAGCTCCTCCACGACGGAGCATACACAAAGGTTGAACTCGAGGAAAAGCTCGGCAAATCTTTGGAAGAACTTTTCAAAGGCTCTCCGGCTTCTCTTCTGGTGCTTCAGCACAACACCAAGGGATTCAAGCTCCATGATAGATCTGTGCATGTGTATTCGGAGGCTGCGCGTGTTCACAAATTTTCCGATGAGTGCGCGGCGAATCCTTCGCTCCAAAGGCTTGGCGAGTTGATGAACGCGAGCCACGAATCTTGCCGCAATTTTTACGAGTGCTCCTGCAAAGAGCTGGATGAGCTGGTCGAGGCTTTCAGGTCTTGTGGTGCTATTGGAGCACGTCTGACTGGTGCTGGATGGGGTGGGTGCGCGGTTGCTCTGGTGGAGCTAGATATGGTGGACTCTGTGTTGTCTCGAGTGAAAGACATGTTCTTCAAGGCTCGAATCGAGAGTGGCAGGCTTCTTGAAGACGGCATCTCCGAGGCACTATTCGCTTCGCTTCCTTCAAGTGGAGCGGCTATCCTGAAGGGAGTTTGACACGCGTGTGATGACTCCTCTTTATAATGACAGCGCGGCTAACCCATTCGAACAGCTTCTCCCTCGCTTTGTGAGCGAGGGCTGCTCTCACCCTTCAGACGTTAGCGCCCTTTCACTTGCCTTTCTCTCCCCAAAGAATTGAGTCAACATCCTGACCCTTACGAACGTACACGCCTCCACTCTCAATGAGCCCCGGGCAGGGGCGGTACGCCTTGATGGGCCACCACGAGAAGAGAGGAATCGCGCCCATGCCACCGATGATACGACCGGACCCATCACACTGCATCTTATCCTTGGCGAGGCCACAAGAGTCGCAGCTCCCAGTGCAACCGGCCTGATCCTTGCTCTCAGCTCGCACGGTCAACATCTTTCCACGCGAAGCGGTGGACATCGGGCGTCTGGACCTCGAGTGTTGGAGCTTGGCCGTCATGGGGAGAGCGCCCGTGGACGCGACGAAGGAGACGGACATCTTCTGAGGATGGGTCCGACGATCAAAGCAATCTACGAATAATTCGCGAGCTGGGTTTAACCAACGTGAAGTTGGACGTCTCAGGTCGCGGTCGAGTGGTGCAGTCGAAGTGGCCGACGATCGGATAAAACACGAACTTTCACGGGTCCTGGGAGTTTGCTGTGTGGCCGTGGTTGACGCGTCGAGATTACGATAAACCATAATTACACACGGAAGACAACACGTGAACATAGTATCATTTTTTCATCAATTGCCAATTCGTATCTAGCTTCGCTTGTAGAACTCGAGGTCGTACTTCGTCTGCTCATCATCCTTCGGAATCACACCGAACGAATTGCGGAGACGCTTAGCCTGCTCCTTGTCATTATCCACGAGGGTGTCGGGGACGGCCGAGAAGACAGCGTAGAGGCGACCGCCGTAGACCGTGATGGATACGTAGATGGCGCCGAAAAACCCGTACAGGTCGTAGTCCACGTACGTCTGGCCGTTCACGTCGCGGTCGGCAACCTCGATGGAATCCGCGCCGACGATGGCATCCTGGAGGTTATAGTCTGAGAGCGCGAGGTCGGAGAGGATGTCCTGGCGATCCTCCTTCAGCCTGTTGTAGCCCGTGAGCGTGGTGCAGTACACCTTCTCCCCTCTGCTCTTCGGATTGGACCAGCGACTGTCCGTGCCGTTCGTGGACTTTTCCGTCTTGTTCACGGTGTCCGCGGTCCAATCCTTGGGGATGTCGTAGTAGTACTTGTACTTGTCGAAGTTGTTCTCGTTACCGCCGTATCCACCGTACGACGAAGACGTGGTGGCCTCGCCGAAGAACCTCAGGTATCCATCGTCGAGTTCCTGTGGGTTCTTGAATACCGTGGCCTCAGCCTTGGCCTCCGACGGGAGGCCCACCGCGATGGCAGCGGCGAGACCGCTTCCGAAGATCTGTCGACGACTCGGCTGAACCGAGCTCGTGTCTTCCGTAGAGGCCCTGGTGGTGACACCGACCCTTCGCACAGCTCGCCTCTGTCGGGACAGGAGCGTGGCGGGCTGAAAAGTTGTGACGCGAGAAGCTGACGTGGTGGTCATCGCGCTGTCGATTGGTGGGATACGCGGCGCGAGGCAACCGAGAGAATCTGCGAGAGCTATCGCTTGAAGTCACGTCCTGGCCGCGAGTGTTGAACTGCGGAGGAAATTCGCGCGATGGATCGGCACACCTTCGCCACCGCGTGTGTCGGAAGCGCCCGCTAGGTATAGAGCTGAGCTGATTGAGATAACTCTGGCAGTCTGGTCCCCGCCTCCATTTTCGATCGATGCGTCAACGAACCGTCGAAACCATCACGACTGTTGATGGATGAGTCATGACTCCCAAAATCCAACCGCCAGCCAAGAAAATCTTTCGTTGCCAGGTAGAACCGGGCCGGTTAACAATTTCCTCCAAAAGGCGGCAGGGATCCCGCGATCGATCAGAACCCTCACGCGTCGACCTCTTCGCGACAGGCTTGTCCGACAGAGTATTCACGTTCTCTGCCACCAAGATGGCCGCCATGATGACTCATGTGGCTTCGGCGCCCGTCGCATCTCGCGTCGCGGCCACTAATCCGAAAACAACGACCGCCCGGGCGAGCTCCGTTTCCACCGCGAGCCTGCGCACCAACGCGGCGGCTTCTCGCTCTGCGCAGTTCTTCCAGGGTGAACGTGCCGCGGCCTTTTCGCTTCGTCAGCGTCAGCAGTCGCCCGCCGTGTCTAAGCGCGCGTTCGCCAAGCGCGTCGTCAGCGCGAGCGCATCTTCCGGAGTCCCGGCGGTGCAGGCTGCTGCGGCTTCCGAATGGAAGGGCGCGAAGCTGAAGCCCCTCGGGTACTCCGTCCTCGCGGGCCTCCTGATCTGGCTGATCCCGGCCCCTGCTGGTGTCACCGCTCAGGCTTGGCACCTGCTCGCCGTCTTCGTGGGCACCATTGTCGGCATCATCACCAACGTGCGTCCCCGCCCCCCCGATCGTCCAATTCCAATAATCGGATTCCTTTTTTTTCCCGCCCCCAGTCGGGGGAGATAGTTTTCCCTCTTCACATGTCTGACGCTGACACTCTTCCACGCGATCCTTTAACCGCGCAGCCTCTTCCCCTCGGTGCCACCGCGATGATCGGTCTCGGCGTCTCCATGGTGACCGGCCTGCTGCCCTTCTCCGCCGCTTTCAGCGCCTTCTCGTCTGAGATTCCCTGGCTCATCGCGCTCGCCTTCTTCCTGGCGCGCGGTTTCATCAAGACTGGTCTCGGCAACCGCATCGCCTACTACATCGTTTCCCTCTTCGGCAAGTCCACGCTTGGCCTGACCTACTCTCTGGTCTTTTCTGAGGCTCTGCTCGCGCCCGCCATTCCCTCCCTCGCGGCGCGTGCTGGCGGCATCTTCTTGCCCCTCACCAAGGCTCTCTGCGTCGCGTGCGGCTCGGAACCCGAGAAGGGCACCGAGAAGAAGATGGGCGCTTACGTCATGACCACCGTGTTCCAGACATCCACCGTCACCTCCGGTATGTTCATCACCGCGATGGCTGCCAACCCTCTGTCTGTGAACCTCGCCGCCGCCACCATCGGCGAGACCATCACCTGGGGCCAGTGGGCTCTCGCCGCGTCTGTTCCCGGCCTCATTTGCCTCATCGCTGTGCCCCTCATCCTCTACGTGCTCTACCCCCCCGAGGTGAAGGACTCCCCCGAGGCTCCGCTCAAGGCCAAGGAAGAGCTCGCGAAGCTTGGTCCCATGACCGGCGACGAGAAGATCATGGCTGGCGCTCTCTCCGTCACCGTTGCCCTCTGGATCTTCGGCTCCAAGTTTGGTATCGGCTCCGTCGCCTCCGCGCTCGTTGGCCTCTCCACCCTGCTCATCACCGGCGTCATCACCTGGAAGGAGTGCCTCGCTGAGGGACCCGCCTGGGATACCCTCACCTGGTTCGCAGCCCTCATCGCCATGGCTGGCTACCTTAACAAATACGGCCTCATCCCTTGGTTCTCCTCGACCGTTGTGAAGGTTGTTTCCGCCGCCGGCCTCGCATGGCAGCCAGCCTTCCTCGTGGTTGTGCTCCTCTACTTCTACTCCCACTACATGTTCGCCTCCGGTGCGGCGCACATTGGTGCCATGTACACCGCCTTCCTTTCCGTGCTCGTCGCGTGCGGCGCCCCTCCCCTTATGTCTGCCCTCGTTCTCGGCATCTTCTCCAACATCATGGGTTGCACCACTCATTACGGCATCGGATCCGCGCCTCCTTTCTTCGGCGCTGGCTACGTGCCCCTCGCCACCTGGTGGAAGATCGGCTTCGGTCTCTCTGTCTTCTACATCGCCACATTCTTGGGTGTCGGCTCTGTTTGGTGGAAAGTGATCGGTATCTACTAAAGAAGGACGCCTGCAGTCCCCTGGGGCGCTGAAGCTTCCCACTCGTGTTGTTAATACAATAAAGTGAAATATTAAAGACTTTTTCTGAAAACTCAAACTACAAACACCAGCCTCCTCGCTCTCTTCACAGAAGGGACGCCCCTGCGGCATCCATCAGCCATGCGACGTCACCCTTGACAAACGAAGCCGGAATGTTTGGGTCGTCGCCAGCACTCTTTATGATTGTCGCCGCCATCTCAGCCTTGCCCTCCCCTATGGCGGTGAAACATTTCTTCTTCGCAGCGTTCACGACGGGCATCGAAAATGTGATTCGCTCGGGTGGCGGTTTTGGCGAGTCCGAGATGGGCAATATCCAGGGCTCCGTGACCTTCAGAAGCGGGTGCCCCGGAAATAGCGAGCAGATGTGTCCGTCGGGTCCGAACCCGAGGAGTAAGAGATCGAATATGGGCAAGCCATCTTTGGTTGGAAGAACACTGCTCGACAGTCCTTTCAGTCTCGCATCGTATTCCGCAGCGCAGGGCTGCGCCGCATCCTCGTTTTTCTGGCACAAGCTCTCGTCGATGGCATAAAGCTGCGACGCAGGGATGGGCACGTCCGATAGCAGTGCTTGCAGGGCCCCGCCGTAGTTGCTTTCGGGGTCGTCATGAGGAACGCATCTCTCATCGACCCAGAAGACGTGCCAATTGTTCCAGTCGATCTCGCTCTTTCCCTTCAGCCCACCGAGAAGTTTGATCAACGAGCCACCCGCGAGCGCGACGGTGAAGGAGCCCCGCTCCTCGATCGCTTGCTCGGCAGCCTTCATCGTCAAACTCGCCAGTGCGTCCGCGACTTCAGCCTGGTCTTGAAATATCTGCATGCCGCTTTTGGCGTTAGCCATCGCGATCGTGTTCCTGTTAAGTGAAAAGAGGATATGTCAGCGAGGTACATCGAGCATGTATGGGAAGGAGGGAAGGAGATGCGACGAAATGTTAGTTTAGATCGCGCGTCGATGGGGTCGCTCACACCTCCTGTTCGAGCTCACGCGCGAGGGTTTTGGGTTTCTGCCGTGTGATGGACTTTTTACGTTGGTTCTGAACTCGAATTTACCACAGAAAACAGTCCGTACCGCCTGGGCCGACATCTCTCGCGTGGGTATCTTGTGCGACCCTTCGCAGAGCTGTTGGGCGTAAAATGGCAGTGACTGTTGGGCGTAAATAAAATGCGACCCGTTTTAGACCGAGCCCAACAGAAGGACGCGCGCCGACCGGCGACGGTGTGTTCACGAGGTTTCTGTTGCTAGATGTGTTGAGTGCTGTCTAAGGCTTGGAATCATGTTGCCTTTGCCCGAGGTGATACGGCTTTCGCTCCTCGAGACGGCACGGCTTTCAGATGAGAAGCTTCTGAAGCGCACGCACGGCGACATTCTCGCATCTCTGGAGGGGCCATCAGATGCACGGGTCGGCAGGGATAGCCTTATTTTGTGTGCAGAGGCGGCACTGAAGGTGAGTTTAAGTCTGCGCCGCTGTCCTGATCGTCACGAAAGCACTCACCCTATAGTCAAGGACCTCTCACTGCACAGCCGGTCAACCAAAAAAAGATCCGAGTCCCTCGCAGCGGCCTCACCCTCGTCTCTCGTATCCTTTGTCCCGACAGGTTGGAGCAACGGCGATCGCGACTGAGATGCTCGACATCTACTTTCTCGAGGCGAGTAAGTTCTGGTCCGATGACTCCGACATCGGTCAGGTCGAGCTCAAAGATCAGTACGTGTGCAGAGCATGGTTCGCAAAGGCGCTGTTGTGCTCAGAGGGTGCCAAAGGTCTCACCGGTCAGGCTCTTGTCACCGGCGTCGAGAGCGCGTTAAAATGTTTGCTCGAAGGACTCAGGGTGGCGCTGGAAGATTCGCGATATATATTCTTGCTTTATGACGCGAGCGTCCATTACTGGAACATCTCGAGACCTTTGCAGAAGAGCGGATCGCGGCGGTACCTCGTAGAGGCATCCACGTCAATCAACGACGCGCTGCAGAAGGTCTCAGGCCATGAGGAGTGGAAGGCACACAATCTTCGAATCCATGCGCTTTGTCTCAGTGATGCTGGAAAGAATGCTGATGCCCTCAAGGTCGCGTCAGACGCCGTCGATTTGTGCAAAGCAAGTGTTCCAGAGCTCTCCACCCTGGCTATTAAGGTGAAGTCACATGTCAGCAGCTTGGAAGGATCAAAGGAGGGTGGAGACGGGGAGGACGGTGCTGTTTCGCTCATGCAGCACGTGCGCTCTGGAGCATGTGTAGATGCTGAAGATGTGAAGAACACTTTGATTGAAGCTTGGAAGCTGGTCGATCCAGCAGCGGAGAAGCTAGAAGCTGCAAAAGATGAGTCAGTGGAGGACTGTCAAATGGATGTCGTGGCTGAAATCGGGTGGGTTGCAGCGCAAAATGAGGTCCTAGACCTGGCGGAATGGTGTTCAGAGCGCGTGGCCGATGCATCCACGATTTTAGCTCGCGTTCGCGTCGAGATGACGAGGAGTATGATTGCACTGCACAACCTTGGAGAGAAGCGCGGTTCTCTTGATCCAGAGGCCATTGGCGTTCACAAGGATGTCATTCTACAGGCGGAGAAAAGCCTTTCGACATTTTCGAGGCTCCAAGATTTTGATGGCATACATGACGCCTGTCAATTGATATGGGCAGCTAGTCTGCCACTTCAGCAGCGACAATTCCGTCATCACCTTGCCCGTGTCCTCGGGGCGGCTGCGACTGCATTGGAATCAGTTGGATCTTCTGCCAACAGGTTGCGGACTGCTTTGCACCTTGAGCTGGCATACTGCTACATTTCTGAAGACATGGTGGGTCAGGCGAAAGCACAGGTTTCGAAAGGCCTCGCCCTTGATTACGTTGCTCCGGCTGAAGAAATCGAGAGTACGGGTTACGAGCGTCCGCTGGATCGCTTCTTGGATCCTTTGAACCGTGTGCTTTCCCTGAAGAGCAAAATTCATGATGATCCAGACGATATTGAGGATCAAGCCTTGTTGCATGCAGAACAAGCACGCGATGCGAAAAGTGTGGAGAGCAAGGCAGATCTTCTGCAGCGCGCTGTCGAAAAGTTGATGTCTCTGCAACCTGCGGCCTTGGCTTCTGAATCAGAAGAGATGAGTGCTGAGGCAAGGGAAACACGCCGGCGATCCGCAAGAGCGCGAATACACATTTGGGGCTCTGTCATCAAGGTCGCCATGGACGCGAAACAGACATCCATGGTCCATCGATTTGCAAAGAATGTGATCGATACTGCGGGTTGGGATTTGATCAAGGACAAGGACATCATCCTGTTGCAAGCTGATGTCAACTTGCTCGATGGACTGGCATCTTTTGATATCCTTCGGTCCCGCGGCGTGCCTGTCATTCCTCCAACTGAAATCAACACGGAGTTTGACAGCACGGGAGAATCGACCGAGGAGCTTCAGAATAATTCGGTCGCCGCATTCATAAGGGCTATGCACCTTGGAGCCAGTGTCGGAGAGGATTGGGTAGTCATGAATGCGGCGGCGCATGTTTGGAACAACTATCTTGCAGTTTTTATGTCGCACAGGTACGCCGAAATGTTACCAGCGACGGCGCCAGTGTTCGCAGAGCTCTGCAAAGTCGAAACCTGTGAAAAAACCTTGCTCGGAAATTTCGCTGATGCCCTGTCGTGTGGGTATGAGCATGCAGCGTTTGTTTCTGTCACGAATGCTGATGATATCAAAGAAGGTGATGTCTTGCCTGATTACAAAGCACTGCGCCTGACCTTGAGGGACCACAAGTTTGAAGAATCCCGGGATATGCAACGTGGGATCGAAGCATGCGAATCGGTCTTGAATCGTGTAGATGAAAGAAATTCGCGCAAGCTATCAGCGACTCTCGCGAGACTACACGCGTCGATGGGGACTTCTTCTGAAGTCAAGGTTGAGGAAGATCCCGTCGCACAGGTTTCGGCGATAATCCAGCGTCTCACTCTTCCTGGTAGCGACGATACTTCGAGTGACATGCTCAACGAGGCTATGAGTCTGTTGCGACCTGCTGAGGGTGAAGTCCTTGGTGATCTCGAAACATGGGCGAGGCTCGGAGAGACAGCCTTAAAAGCCAAGGCATATGGTTCTGCGATTGAGTGTGGCAAGCAAGCTGAGATCTTTTTGAACAAATTGACACAGACTGCCCCATCCCAAAGCTGGTACTGGGGTGGTGTGGCTGAGAGTGCATTTGGTTGTGGCATTCTTGCGTTGATCCGCCCTGATCATCAAGATCAATCCACTCAGGATACATTAAGGCAGAAGGCGTTCCAACATCTCGTGCAAGCGGCAAAATGTGGCAGGCGAGCTAACCGGAGTGACATTGTTTCCTTCGCCGGTAAGCATTTTTGGAATTCAGCGACATCGTACATGTCATCGGCAACGACTCGGAGAAATATTTTCAGTCATCTTCAAGTTATCATCGACGCTTGTCGTGCCACAAAAGTCAAAGATGACAGTTTGATGAAGTTCATGTGGATTCTCTACTTCGATTGTCTAGTAGATAAGAAAGCTTGGACTGACGGTATCAAACAGATAGATGAGGCTTTCAAGATGTTGCCAACCAGTGACCACCAGCGCCTCTGGGAATACAAGGTTTTGTTTCTCTCTGCCACTGGAAGAAAAGCTGAGGATGAGCTCGACATGCTTTCGTCATATGATCAAGAAACTCAAGCAAAGGTGTGGGCTGGTGTTGCTGTCCAAGCCACCTCAAAGCTAGAGGGAATGAAGGCGTATAGGAAAGCCATCGACGTGCTTGACGACAGTGCCGCAATGAAGGTTGATCTGATGATCGACTTTGCCGATTGGATGTATGGCAATGGCCAACCCGTAGCTGATGCAGAGGATCTCCTTGTTTCTACACTTGATATTCTGCTGGAAACAGATGATGATGCGACTGGTGACAAAATGGAGTGTGAATCCGTCGCCACACCTCAGGTTGGGGTCACAGGGTTTTGTTCTATCGTTCGGGTATGCGTCATGCTCTCCAGGATGTCAGGGAGCAACGTTGAACGCACAGATTATTTGTTGACGGCGCAACATCATGCCCTGCGTATGTTGTGCGATCCCCTTGCAGAGGTGATGAGAACTATGCCTGTGTCCAGCGTCGTAGCCACACCAGAAAGCCTGGAGGAGTGGGCAAACTTCAAATTTACCGATCAGTTACTGGCACAACTGCAAGAATGCAAAGGAACCTTTGAGATCTCCTTAGCATCAGTTGGTCGACCCGAGCGATTACTACATTATATCGACTACCTGTGCAGTGGTCTGGAGTCTGTGAGCATGCATCTGCAATGTCTTCCTGTTTGCCAGCTCGGTGTTCTAATTGCTAAAATTGTGGCGAATGATGACTCCCTGGCAGGCGTGTACCATCTTCGGCTGGCCTCCCTCGCGGATGCTTTATTTTTGAAGTCAGCTGCAATTATGCATGAAGAGCTTGCAGGAGCCCTCGAGCTCTCCATCGACGAGATTCGACGAGGACGCGAAGAGGTGCAGCGACAAGAAACACTCAAAGCCTCTTTCTCGGGTGACGGGCCGTCATCTGGTGTGATCAACAGTTCAAAATCGCTTCGTCCGTATGCGCTACGTGATTACTGGATCGCTCGCGGCGCATACCTTGAACAGCGTGGTGCACTGGTCGCAGCCAACGTTCTGCTGCAGGAGACCATCAGGCACGCTCGTGCTCATGATGATGTGGCTGTTGAAGCCCGGGCGTATTTACACCTTGCAAAGTGCGCAGCTCGCGGCAACATGCCCATCGATGCAGTGAAGCTCCAACACCGTGGACAGACTCTTGGCGGGGATGTTTCATTTTGGGGAGAAAGTATGTGCGATTATACCATGTACAAGCTCAGCACACGAGACGGTAAGCTATCAGCAAAGGAATCCCTCGTCACGGCGCTGAACTTGTTGCAGAGCCGTTCAAATTCCTCCAGACGTGGCAATACCCTTGATACCAAAATGGTTATGGCAAATCTTCTCACAGAGCTCAGTCGGCTTTTGGAGTTGGAAATGAAGAATGCGGTGGAGGTGGGCGAGAATCCACAAGCTCAATATGCTGATGCTGTGAACGCTATTTCTGAAGCTGTCGCCATCTTGCAAGATTGTGGAGGTGGCATGGACTATGTGAACGTTTTGATGGCGAAGGCCATGCTGATGTATAAAGATCCTACTGCATCGGGTGATCCACGACCAGGGTTGCGTGTCATCAAGGAAATCATTTTCGAGGCAGAGATGGAGGCGGAGCGAATATATACGGCCGCTTGTGTATCCTCGATAAGCCCTCTCACCACTTCGTTGCCTGCGGCAAGGTTACTCGCAGCAGTGAAGAATGCGAGGGCTGGTTGCCTTCTGGAAATTGCACATGCTGAGAAAGTCCTGGAATCTGTGGATAGAGAGAACAGTAGACCTGATTTTCCCTCCATCCAAGGTGTAGACGCGACTGCAATTCTCGCATTCCTGGATGATAGCGCGCCTAAGAGTTTCAAGGATAGACTCGATGACGCAGAGGAGGCGATTGTCGTTGCTTCGGAAGCGACCAACTTGCACAAACGCAATGATGGCAGAATTGATTCACTCTGTCTCCTCGGTGAAGCACTCCTTGCGGTCCATAACGCTCAAACGAGGACTAAGATTTGGCGCAAGCCCGCTCCAGTACCTCCGCCAACTCCTCCTCCACCACCTGCACCTCCATCACCAAATGAGAATGAGGAGGAAGAAGCTGCGGAAGGGGACGAACCCAAAGAGAATGCTGAAACTCCCGAAGCTGCCGACGCAGAAGACGTGAATCCTGAGCCAGCCGACGATGATGCAGCCGAAGAAGTTCCACAGAGCGAGGCAAGTGACGCGGCGACCGACATCCCTTTGGTCGAAGAGGAAGACGAGGAAGATGAAACACAGGTACCTCATTCGACGTTTCGGGATGACCTTGTCAAGCCGCGCGCTATACATTCCCTTGAGCAAGCTATTCAGCTTGGAATCGAGGCTGGCAAGTACGATCTTGTTTCAAAGGCTGCCATGTATCTTGCCCATGCGCATGGAACTGCTGACACCGCTAAAGCAGCGGCGGCTCTTGCTCTTGCGCAGTCTTGCCATGCAGTTGAGACGCACTTGTCTATTTTCTTGTCGGCGGCTGACGAGCAAGACATCGAATCGCTCATAATAAGGAACGATAGAAATATGCATGGCTCTCTGAACGATATGACATCCAGTAAATACAGCGCTTCGCTTGTTGAACGCTTGAAGACCTCTTGCAAGGCATGGGGAAATTTGCAGATTGACAAAAAGCAAGCACTCTCAGCTTCTTTGACTTTACCCGATGATCTCTTTGTCTTTTCAGTACAATGGCTTGTCGGGCGAGGTGGGGATACATCGCTCGCGATTACGATGCACGGCAAAGACGACGAGCGAACTGGTGCGTACGTGGTCTCAGCTAATCAGGAGCAGCTTGAAGCCGCTGTGGAACTCACGATGACCTATCGCTCAAACGTCGAAAAAGCTGTTGTTGCCGCGAACTCATCCGAAGACCCGGATGCACTGCAATCAGTCTTTGAATCCATCGATATCGTCGCGGGTTGGGACGAAGTTCGGAAAGCAACGGAGTGGGTTCTCGAACCGATCATTTCAGCTTGGAGATCGTTCCTGGGTAAGGGGGGCTCAAAGGAAAAGAAAATTGTCCTGCTGGTTGACGAGGCGCTTGCATCACTGCCAATCGAGGCTTTGGAATTCTTGAATGATGCCGAGAGTATTTCACGAGATTTTTCTTTGCATATGTTAGTCCGTCGACTCGCACAGGCTTCAGACATTCCAGCCGCTCAAATGACAGCTCTAGTTGACCTTCGAAAGGAAGATTTGCCTCAAGCTGACGACGAGACAAAGATTCCGGGTCAGTTTGCTCTCTTGCAGCAGAAGTTCGGATCAGGCTGGAATGTGTTGATGGGAACACCTGAGAGTATTCCGGGAGATGCTGAGTGTCAACGGGCTATGATCGCCGCGAAGGCGCTGCTGTACTATGGACATGGTCGGTTTTTGTCGTATGTGTCATCCTCGGCGGTTGCCAGTGTCGATATGTCTGGTTGCCGACTTGCTGTGTTGGCATGCAACACGAACAACGAAGAGTCGCAAAGAATGCAGGCGATGCTCGACGGTAGGAAGACCACCGAAAAGAAAGCTCTCGAAGATCCTTACAGAACGGCGGCGTTGCTTTCCATGCGTGGTGTCGAATCTATTGTGCTTCCAACTTTCACTGTAGGAAGTGCGAGAGCCAATTCGGAGTTTCTCACCTCCGTGTTGAGTGGAGGCACCATAGCCAGCTCGGTTTGGAAGGCTGATGCACCAAAGCCACCAAGGAAGGAAGAAGATAGCGACGAAAATGAACCGGAAGAGAAAGAAGTTGAGGAACCTGAAGAGGGAGAAAAGCCGGAGGGCGAAGAAGATGCAGGCGACGAAGCGGAGGCAGTTGAGCCGCCTCCACCGCCTCCACCGCCTCCACCGAGCGGACCGTACAGAACATACGTCGTATACGGTCACCCTCTCGTCAAGATTAGCTAACGTTGCGTAGACAAACGTTTCAATAGAATAAGTGTTAGACGAATCCAAAAGATCGAACTCATATATTAGGTTTTCTAAATCGTTCCTCGTTCTAAAAGGATGAACTGTACATTGTGTTCATTTACTCCCGACTTTCATGCGAACCACGCAGAACAATTACGAGCTCTCAAGGCGCTCCTTGAGGACATCCATGACCAAGCCAAAATCCTCCTTCACCTCCACCGGAGGGTTCGCGAATTTGCCAACAATACCTTCAATCTCACCAGCATGGTAAGCGACCTTACTCTGCGCAAACTTCAGACCGTGCGCGGTGCTAATGACCACGACCTTGTCGCTGGGGCCGATGGTCTGAGCCTCCCTGAGCTTCTTGAGCGCCGCCAGGGCAACACCAGTGTGGGGGCAGTTGAACATGCCCGTGAGGTCAGCCTCAGCGGCGGCGTCCATGAGCTCCTCCTCGGTCGCCTCCTCCACGATTCCGTTCGTCTCCTTCAGCGCGTAGATGGCGCGGTCGATGGACACGGGATCGCCGATCTGGATCGCGGAAGCAAAGGTGGGCTCAGCCTTGATCGCCTCGAACTTCTCGAATCCGGTGGTGTACGCGCGGTACAAGGGGTTCGCGTTGTGCGCCTGAGCCACCACCATCCTGGGAAGCTTGTCCACGAGCCCGAGCTCCTTGCACATCTTGAATCCCTTGTAAAACGCGTACACGTTACCGAGGTTTCCACCGGGGATGATGACGTAGTCGGGAACCTGCCAGTCAAACTGCTGGAGGATCTCGATGGCGGCGGTCTTCTGTCCCTCGAGGCGAAGGGAGTTGAGGGAGTTCGCCAGGTAGATGGGGAGCTCCGCGGTCACCTCGCGAATCAGGCGCATGCAGCCATCGAAGTCGGTGTCGATGGACATCACGAGAGACCCGTTAGCGATGGGCTGCACGAGCTGCGCCAGGGAGATCTTGTCCGCGGGAAGGAACACGATGGACGGGATGCCCGCGGCAGCCGCGTACGCAGAGAGGGCGGCGGAGGTGTCACCAGTGGACGCGCATCCGACGGCCGCGAGCGGCTTGCCCTGCTTCCTCATCCTGTTCACCTGGGACACGAGCGCGGTCATACCGAGGTCCTTGAAAGAGCCGGTGTGGCTGTTGCCGCACTGCTTCACCCACAGGTCGTTCATGCCAAGCACCTCGCGGCCGTAGCGGTCGGCCCAGAAGAGGTTGGAGTTGCCCTCGAACATGGAGACGATGTCCTCGTCGGCAATCCCGGGGAGGACCCATTCCTTCTTGCTCCACACGCCAGAGCCGTAGGGCCAGACGGTCTTGCCGACGCGCTCGTCGAAGAGAGCCTTCCAGTACTCGGGAGGGTAGATGGCGAGGGCCTCCATGTCGTGCTGGACATCGAGGAGACCGCCGTTCTTGCTCCGGTAGATGACGTCGTCGATCGAGTACGTCTCGTTCTTATCACCAGAGAATGGCACGTACTTGCAGTTGAAAAGAGTGCTCTTCTCGAGGGGAGCTGCGAGAAAGGGGGCGAAGGTCAGCGCGGGATATGGAGAAATTTGAGCGCGGGGCTCTCGTGGTCGATTTCTTGGAGGGTTTCGCGATTGAGCTGGGGTGCGCACTCACCACGACGGCTGGCCTGCTCGCGGATGCTGCCAGCGGAGGAGGCACGAACACCAACGTTGACCTTGCGGGCGCGGGACTGATCGTTGACTGCCACGGGCTTGGCGATAGACCTGGAGCTCAGGGAGCGAGCGCCGGTGGCGCCACGACCGCTGAAGACAAGGGCCGAATTGGGGGCGAGAGCAGCCATGACGTTGGTGAGATACAGACGAGGCTGTTAACCACGGAGGAAGGAGCCGGCGATGAAAGCAACGACTTCACGACAGCACGATGTGCCCCGTGTTGGTTGCTCCTGTGTGCGCGGAGCCTTTGTGGCGCCGCCCAAAGAAAGTTTGGCTAAACCCTGAAAAGCTCACGCAAAAAATGGATGACGTGGAATGCAAAACCAAAAACAGACTGCCATTTTTTGATGTTCAGTCTGCCGATTCGTGATGTCATCGATCGGGACGATTCCCGAAGCACAAGCGCACGCACGACTTCTCTTCGGGCATGATTCGCTCGATTGTCAGGGCGTGCAGATCGGCGGCTAACAGGGCCGCCGGAGAGCATCTCAGAGCATCTCAGGCGACGCGCGCGATTGCGAGATCTGCGCGCCAGTCGTTCCATCACGTCCCAACGGTGACGCGTCCGTCTTCGTCCTTCGCGGCGCGATCGGCAGTGGGCCAGCGGCGTCCGTCGTTCGCATGCTCGGAAATCGCGGGAGGAGCTCGCCCTTTCAGCGCTGAGTCTTCCGGAGAGAAGAAGGATGACGACGAGGCGGAGGAGGACGGCGAAGCGGAGGGAGCAGAGGCAGCCGAGGACGGCGAGGACGTCGACGGCGAGGACTTCGCGGACGAGGAGGTGCAGAGGCTGACGGCTGAGCTGGACGAGAAGGCGGCGCAGGTCAAGGATCTGAACGATAAGCTTCTCCGCACGCTCGCAGACATGGAGAACCTGAGGGAGCGGACGAGGCGGCAAGCGGAGACGGCCGAGAAGTTCGCCATCCAGGGTTTCTGCAAGGATCTCCTCGATGTCGCCGACAACCTGGCGAGGGCGTCGGCTACCGTCGACACCGAGGCCCTGGAGACGGAGACCGACGCGGCTAACGTCAAAACTGTGCTCACCTCTCTGCACGAGGGCGTGCTCATGGTGGAGAAGCAGTTGACGTCCGCCTTTGGAAAGCACGGCGTTGTGAAGTTCGACCCGGCGGAGGGCGAATCGTTCGATCCCAACGACCACATGGCGCTGTTCAACGTTCCAAACGGCGAGAAGGAGGCGGGGACGGTCGCGACCGTGACCAAGGTGGGGTACAAACTCAACGATAGGGTGATCCGCCCGGCCGAAGTCGGCGTGTTCCAGAGTTCGTAGGTGTCTAAATTCTATAAAAACTATTTTTTTACCTTAACGGAGTCGCCCGGAGACCGGTGGAGAACTCGAAATGATTCGAACGCTCGGCAATGACGCAGTACCGGCTGACATCTTGATCCGGATCGTTCCTCAGAGCATCTACAGCTGCGCTCACGTCTGGCAGCTCGGCGAATATGCCCCTTCTCTGAAGCTTTGCGAGCGACTTGGCCAGCTCCGACCTAACGTTCGGGACGTTATCGTCGACTGTCATCAACATCAGCGGCAGAAGCTCCTCGACGAGCACGTTATCGTTGATGACCCCCACGAAAGCGCCACATATCCGAACATATGCCTGGCGATCTGCCCAGTGCTGGTTTGTCGCCATCAGTTTGATGGCGGACATGGCGCGGCCAATCTGGCCGAACCTCCAGGCGGACGATGACCCATCTGAGCTGTTCTGCAGTACCGAGCCAACAACAGCGATGCATGCCTCTCTGACTGCGGATGCGGGATCTTTCAACAGGCGGAGGGTGAGTGGTATTGTCACCTCCTCGTTCGCAGACGCCGGTAAAATCTTAGACAGATCTCCGAGTTGTTCAGTCATTGCTGCCCTGAGCCTCCAGTTCCCAATAGTCACGTCCGACTTCGGCGTCGCAATCCTAGCGAGCACATGAAGATGGTCCAGTCGTGCGGCAGGAGGGATTTCACGCATGAATGCCGCTAGATGATTCACGACGCCGATGCTCACCTCGTCCGTGTCGCCGAGCATCTCCTCAAATACCGGCACGAGGTCCGCCTCTGCCAGCTCGCTGCCAAGTATCTTCGCCATCTCATGCAGCGAACAGGCTAACGAGCGTCGCACTTTCCAATGCACGCTGTGAGTGAGCAAATCGTATGCGCCCCTGATCTCTCCCCAGCGATCACGTCCCAGTGTAAGTGCGACGCCTGGAATTGCGAACGCGCACGAGAGCTGTAGGCCACTCGCGCTACCTCCCGTGCTCTCCGCCATGCTCACGAAATGGTCCACCAGCGACTCGCTCGTGCGCTCTCTTCCGAGCTCGGCGATGAGTGGCCCGAGGTTCTCGAGCATGCCGGTCCTCACCTGAAGGCTGACATCATTCGCGAGTGTTTCAAAAACCTCCTGCGCGAACGCCGCGAAAGCGTCTCGGCCGACGCTCTTGGACAGACCCACAAGAGAGTCAGCGCAGGCCTTGCGCACGGACCACACCGGATCGCTCGCCAGCGTTCTGAAAATATCGAACGCGCGTAACGCCGCATCAGTACCCCTCATGCTTTCGCCCGCACGCACCGTCGCCCGCACCGTAGCCTCCCTCACCTGCAGCGCTTCGTCTCGAGAGAGCTCCTTCAGCAGCGGCGCGAGCGTGGATGCGGTCGTCTCCGCCCCGAGCACCTCCGCGAGCGTACCCGCGATCTTCGAGCCGGACACCCTGATCTCCTCCTCCTCGCACTTGCACAGTGTCTCCACGCGCGATATCAGGAACGCGCGTTCGTCCCCAGTGGTGCAGATCGTCGCCACCGTCGCCGTCGCGTCCTCCGCCGCCGCGACAACACCGTCGGAATCATCCTCCACCAGGAGGAACGCCACGTTGAGCAGGCCGAGCGCGACGTCGTCGTCCTGACTCTTCCTGGAATTTTTGACGGCGTCGGTCAATACGACGAGCTGCTCTGCGACGCTCTGTCGAACCTCGCTGTCGTCATCCTGCGCGAGATCCTCGAGGAGGTCCAGGGGGAAGGGCTCGGCGCCGACTCGCAGCGCGTCCGCGCACACCCGACCGAGGCTTCGCACGTGAAACAGGCGCTGGACGGAGACGGTGCAGTCTCTGCAGTACTGTGCGCAGAGCTGTAGGTCGGTCAGCCCGTCCGTCTCGAGGTCCTCCACCGACGCCTCCGCCTCCACGAACCTCTCCGTCGCGAACTGGAGCAGCTCAGGCTCATCCCTGAAGCCTCCTCCGACGCCCTCGTGGATCATGGATGTCGACGAGGGTCTGCACGGGATCTGATTCGTCGCACTATCGCACGATGATCGCTAACATCGTTCCCGTGCCCTCGATGCTTGCAGAGGGCGCTGCCTCGACTGACCCAGGGTGTGCGGTGCCACACCTCCTCGCCCCGCCCGATGAAAGGAGTTTTTGGCAATCTTGGCCGTGCACATCTCTCGGCACATTCTCGGCTCTGTCTGTTTCTCTGTCCGTCTTCTGTGAAGTTTGCTTTTGGGTTTTTATATGGGTTCTCAGTTAGATTAGTGCTACGTTTTGGCCTTGCGGAAAATCGTCGCAAGGCAAAAAGCAAAACCTCTCGCCTCCCAATCGTGCCCTAAATTAGGAACCAGAAAGGCTTACGCAGCGTGATCCCCGCGGCCACAATTCTCTCGGAACCGCAGTGGTCACAGCGTGCGGCGAAGGCTTCTGACGAGTTCTTCGCTTCGCAGGCGACATGGCGACTGATATTGACGTGAGTAGTCCCTTCACTTTCATTCCGCACCTTCCCCGGCGACGCCGAGCGCAGCGGGGCGGACATCGTGGCGGCCCCTACGATTTTGCGTTGACCAAAATTGGCAAGCCGGCGCATCTGCCCCATCCGCGACTCGAACGTGCCCGGGGGACGCGCGACTCGGAGCGCGACCGTCCCTAGCGATTTTAACGCGATCGACTCGTCGTTCGCCTCGCCTCATCGCGGTGCTTCCACGCGCGTCGTTCACTTCCGCGGCTCAATCTCACCCTATCTCGATTCCCCACAATCCTCCTGATCACGCAGAGGTACGACGACGACCTTGGCATGAAGCCGAAGGGCGGATCGGCAGCCGGTTCGTTCCGCGATGACGCATCGTACGCGTCGTTTCAACGTGACGATGGCGCTGGAGAAGCCGCCCGTATTCGACGCATGGCCAACTTCGAGGAGCAGGCTCTAATTGCGCGAACCAGGCGCATCCAGGACAAGCTCGAGACCACGATGGAGAGGAGGGCGCAGCTCGAGGTGCTCATGCTGGAGACGACCCAGAAGATGCGTGAGGAGAAGCTGGCTCGTAAGGAGGCCGAGGAGCAGTACGAGGACATGATCAAGCATCTCAACGACGCCACCACGAACAGGCTGAAGATCCAGGAGGCTGCGCAGAAGCTCGAGCAAGACGTGGCGGACATCAAGAGTCTCGAGACGCAGATCAACAAGTTTCGGTCCATCGAGCTCCCTGGTCTGCATCACGACCTCGAAAAGACTCTCGGTGCGGCTAGGGAACAAGCTGAGGAGCTTTCAAACTTCGACACCATGTCCAACTCGCAGTCTCGCACCATCGAGCAGGAGAGGCTCGAGATGATGAACGCGTACGAGGAAGAGCTTCGAGTTCTTGGCCTGCAGGCGGCCAAGCTCGACGAGCACGTCGCCGCGGCCGGTACGCTCTCTAACCGTGACTCCGAAGTCATCAAGGGTCTCATTTACGATGAGGCCAAGATGCTATCCGCGGCGCAGGGCGACGTCGAGATGCGGAAGGGAGAGCTGAAGCAGATCGACTCCAAGCTGATGCGGGTCATGAAAGTTCTGGAGCACACCCAGGAGGCTAACTACGATCTGCGCACCTCCCTGGATCACACTGAGAAGATTCTCGAGGAGACCAAGGTGAACGACGAGCGCGAGTACAAGTACATGCACCGTCGCCTGACGCAGCCTTACCTTCGCGAGGAGCTCATCCACGACGGCTCCGACTTCCAGCCCAGGACCAACCCGCTGCCGATTTCCAAGCCCAAGAAGGCAGTGTTGAACGTCTCCGAGCGACTCAGGGGTTCCAGGAGGAAACCTCTCGCCGATGAGGAAGAGGCGGACGCGGCTAACGACGAGATGGGCACCATCGCGGGTATCAACATCATGGACGAGGAGGAGTTGGGCCGCTTCGCCGACGCCGAGGCCAACGTTGAGAAGACTCTCGAAAACGAGCTCAGCATGATGACCATCAACCCATCGGATCCGCTCATCAATCAGCCCAAGCAAAAAGCTCCCACTGGAACTATTGCAGAGGCCATGGAGCCGAACCCGTCTGAGGGTGAGGTACTGGTGTCTCAGTCTTTGATGCTCTTGAAGGAGATGCAGGCGAAGCAGGCTGCTACGCTCCAGAACTTCAGCAAAGACAGGCTGGACCGCTACTCCATGTCCATCTCTCAGCTCGACAAGGAGCTCGAGCAGAACAAGAGACATCTCTCAGATGTGGAGAACGACGGCAACTTCTCCAACTGGAACGAGAAGATTCCTGAGACCCCCGAGGCAGTCAAGCCCGATCCTGCCGCCGCCAAGAAGCAAGCCGCGCCGAAGCTTAAGCCCGGAACAGCGGCTACGCACTTCAACAAGGAGAGCGCCATGGAACTGTTCAATCGTTACGACGCAGACAGGAGTGGAAAGATCAACAAGGCCGAGATCACCGCCATCTTCATTGACCTGAAGCTCTTCGATGCCCTGGATGAAGATGAGCTCATTCCAGCCATCGAAAATGCTTGGGCTGAGGCGGACGCGGACGGCAGCGGCGAGATTGACTACAAGGAGTTTGTGCAATTCATCGGCAAGTTCGACCACATCAAACCGAAACAGGCGATGCCTGCGAACGTTCCCAAGGGCTATGATGCCAGCGAGCAAGACATTGTCTTCCAAGTTTTCAAGACCTGCTGGTGTGGCAGCAAGAAAAACCCCAACAAGGTTGCCATGCAGAAGACAAAGTACCTCAAGGCGCTGAAGAAGATGGGATACGTTGACACCACCACCATGAATGCTACCACACACCAAATTCAGTTCATGAGGAACGCAGTCAACAAGAAGTGGCTGGAATACGATGGATTCTTGAGGCTGCTCGCCAAGGTTGCGTCGTCCTTCCAGGTGCCCTTCAAGAAGGTCGCAAGCGACTTCACCGCCAAGTGCACGATCAATTCGAAGATGAAGGCGGCGAGAGGCGGAAAGTCAAAGGCCGCAGTTGAGGATGAGCCAGAAGATGAGGATGAAGAAGAAGAGGAGGCTGGCTTTGGTATCCGCGGCGATGTTGAGGAGATCGAGGACGCCCTTACTGCTTTCGTCGACAACGAGCCTGAGGATCCCCTCGACGAGGTCGAGCCCGCCGACCCCACCGACCCGGCCGACACCGCCGACACGGCCGACCCGGCCGAGCCTGCTGTCCAGATGTCGAAGAAGGCGGCAAATCTTTCAAAGCTGATGAAGAAGCGGGCCAAGAAGGGGCACGACATGAAGAGCTGGGACACCAAGGACGCTATCGACAAGATCGGCCAGTCCGCCGTCCCGAAGAGCATGGTGGAGGAGTCCGGAAAGGGTATGACGATCAAGGAACTCTTCAAAAGGTATGACGTGGACAACAGTGGCGGTCTTGACCAAGACGAGTTGATGCAGGTTATGAAGGATTTGGAAGTCATGCCCTCCGGTATCAATGCAGAAGAGGCTGCGCACACCCTCGGAGAGTACTTCAAGTTGGCGGACGAGAACAGCGACGGCATCATCAGCTGGGAGGAGTTTGCCCTCTTCTTCATGGACTTGCAGGAAGTGAAGAAGAGCGATTTGGATCATGTCGCCGTCAATGTGCCGAAGAAGTATCGGAACAGCAAGGAGTTCCAGGAGATCTTCGTGAAGCACTGCTCCTTTGGTGCTGGTAGGAAGAGAGTGGAGGAGATGGCGAGCAAGTCGTTCTTGAAGTGCTTGAACGAGATTGACGTGATTGACAACAAGCAGCTGAGCGAGGCGACGGTGGATCAGGTCTTCACGAAGTTCGCGAAGGATCACCCCCGAAAGAGGCTCACCTACAACAAGTTCCTGGACGCCCTTGCTCAGGTTTGCGCTTACAAGGAGCTTGATTTCGACGACATCGCGGGTTACATCCACGACGAGGGCGGGCCAAAGGTCACGGGGAGCCAAGGACCGGCGACGATGCGCAAAACGGGCCTCGCGGATCGAGCCGGTGGCAAGGACGATCGTGTGAAGGGCGGTACCCAGAAGGCGCCCAAGAAGGCGCCCCCGGCCAAGGAGAAGTCGAGGATCAACGTGCTCAAGTCTGCGTCGGGCAAGGCGGAGTTGACCGCGAGGAACGTCTTCGACAAGTTTGACGACGACGGCGAAGGTCAAATCGACCGCGTCGAGTTCAAACAAGCTTGCATATTCCTGGGCCTTGACAAGGAAGAAGGCTTCGATGCCGAGGACGAGTTCGACGATTGCAACAAGTCCGACACCGGGATGGTCACCTGGGTGGAGTTCAACGTTTGGTTCAACGCCCTCAAGGGCAAGTCCGTGACCAAGGTTGAGAAGGTATCGTCCGAGTTGGCCAGCGACAAGGAATTCAAGGCTCTGTTCGAAGACTGGGCTACCGTGGGCATCCCCGCGAAGAAGCAGAAGAAGGTCGCCGAGATGCAAAGCTCAGGCATGAACCGATTGCTGACTAAGACGGGCCTCAAGAAGCCAGGAATCGAGCACGCGTGGATGGACAACATTTTCAAGAAGCACGCGGAGAAGCCCCTCGCCAAGATTATGAAGTACAGGGCGTTCCTCGATTGCCTTTCTGAGATCGCGGCTACGGACAAAAAGAAGCTCGACGATTACGTCAAGACGATCAAGGAGCACGGATCCCCTAAGTCGAAGGCCACGGAGGTGGACCATCTCGGACGTCCAATCTGATCCTAAACTTTTTAATGTATGTGAGATAATTATATTCATTCATCAACATCAATGGTACCACGCTGTGCTCTTCCTGCCGTAGTTGGGCACAGCGGGTCTCGCCTGCGCGGCATCGTAGTCAATCATGGACTGGTAGTCCTTCTCCGCCTGAAGTGCGCCCTCCCATGCCTGCCGGGCGTCCTCCTTCTGCTTCCTCTGGATGGAGTCCTTGTACTGAATCTGCGCCTCGATGTCAAGCCTGTTCTTCATGCGCTGCGCGTGAATCCTGGCCTTGTGCTCTTCCTCGACTGCCTCCATCTCCGCGAGTTCCTCGTACATGCGGACCCTATCAGTCATCTTTGCCTCGGCCGCCATTTCTCGCGCAACTGCGTGCTGCGATAGCTGTCGCTGCCGGTCGGCGTGCACCTCCGACATGAGCTTTGCCCTCGCAGCCTCGGCGCGGTCCTTCTCAGCTTGGCGCTTCGCGTCGTAAAGAGCCTGCTGCTCCGCCACCAGCCTGTCACGCTCGGACTCGTCTTCGCCGTCCTTCTGGACCAAGGCGGCGAGATGGGTTCGGTAGATGGCATCCTGCTCCTTCTTGCGCTCCTTCAGCTCAGCCTCCCTCGCCTCCTCCTCAGCCTTCTGCCGCATAGCCTCCTCCAGGAGCTCCCTGTCGATCGCCTCTTCGCGTTCCTTGATCGCCGCGAGCTCAGCTTCGCGCGCCGCCTTGAACACCTTGCGTTCCTCACCGATCCTCAGATTCTTGGCCAACTTGGCCGCGATGTCGGCGTCGTGCCGCGCCTCCTCCGCCGCCCACCGCGACTTCATCTCCTCAACCTCGCGCTTGGCAACCTCAGCCTTCTCCGCGCGAAGCTTACGGTTCTCGACCACCTGCTGGTCCAGCACCTGCACGGCTTCGTCCGCTTTTTGCTTGATGTCCGCCATCTCACGCGCGTGCCTCTCCTCCTTCTTGAGGCGCTCCTCCTCGTACATCACCTCAAACGCTGCCTTCTCCCTCGCCACCGCCTCCCTCGCCGCCGCCTTCTCCTCGAGCTGTGATGACCTGCCCTCCACGGCGGCTCTGAGCTGCAAGTTGGAATCGCCCTGGCGGACACCGTCGCAACCCTCGCGCCACTGACGGTACAGCATCTGCTCGGCGAACGCGACGCGCTCATCCTCCCTGCGTCGCACCAGATCCACGGCGCGCTTCTCCAGCGCGGCTCTCCGCTCCTCGGGCGTCACCTGGTTAGCCACCAGCTCCTGCTGCAGGGCCAGCTCCTCGGCGTGGAGCTTGGCCGCGAGCTTACGACGGCGCGCGTCGACGTTGGCCTCGGCTTGGGCCTTGAGCGCCTCGAACCTGAGGGGAAGAAGGTGGAAGGCACGGCGGTCAGCGAATGCGGTCAACTCTCAGGAAATATCGGGGGGAACCGAGGTTGGGAGGTGAATATCCAGGGGAATATCGGTTCGTCGCGTGCGCTTACCGCTGCTTGAACTGGTTCCTGGCTATCATGTTGTTGCTGTTGTGCTCCCAGACGGCGCCGAACTCCTTCGTCTTCCAGGACTGAGGCGGGAACGGGACCGGGGACGATGGTCAGTCGTGGACAAATTGAGGGGAAACTCTGCGCGCGATATCGGGGACGAGTGTCGACGACGGGTAAGGACAATTGCAGCGCGGCATGTACCTTGACGTAAGCCTGCATCTGGTTGCTCTTCTCGTCGGCGGCGCGCATCCTCTGGATGCGGAAGTCCGCGGGGGGCCTGGTGGAGAACATCTCGGCTCGTTCCGATGAGTCTCTCCGCTTTAGGCTCCTCTGCAAAAATGCCGGATTCGGCTAGTCCGGAAGTCGGTCCTGGACGGGTTTACGCGCTGACAGCGGCGTGCTGAGACCAACGACGCGAACTGTGGGTGACGTGTGGCGATGCCTGCGTCGTCTTTAGTGGCTGGGAGAACCGTCCTCGCGCACACTACCCTCTCTCCGGGCTATTTGTTTTCCGGACGGGGGTACGAGCCCAACGGGCAATTTTCGTCTCCTCGCCTCGAGAAAAGCGCTCCAACTTTGCTGGTCGACGGCAGAAGACAGGTCCAAGCCACGGAGGAAGGATCTCACAAGCATGGCGACCCTCGCAGATTCCTTTCTCGCGGATCTCGATGACCTCAGCGACGACGACGATGTCGCTGATGAGCCCGTGAAGGACGAACCCGCGGAGGACGGCGTGAAGGCGGAGGCGGCGGAGGGACCCATCGGCGGGGTGGACTTCAGGTCCCTCGACGCCGTCGCAAAGCTGGTGGGCGGCGAGCGGTATCGAAGGGTCATCTCTCAGGTGGACGACGCGCTCGCGGCTGACGCCAAAAAGAAGGAGGAGGAAGGCGACGCATCCACGGGCCCCGGCAGCACCCTCGGCGTCGTGGACGAGGGCGCGTACCAGCTCATTGTGGACTGCAACGCGCTGAGCGTCGAGATCGAGAACGAGATCCAGGTGGTGCACAACTTCATTCGGGACAGGTACAGGGCCAAGTTTCCCGAATTAGAGTCGCTGGTGATGCACCCCATCGATTACGCGCGCGTGGTGAAGGTGATCGGCAACGAGATGGACATGACCAGGGTTGAGCTGGAGAGTGTGCTGCCGAACGCGACAATCATGGTGGTGTCCGTGACGGGGAGCACCACCAACGGGCAGCCGCTGAGCGCAGAGGACCTCGAGGCCACCGTGCGTGCGTGTGACGTTCAGTTGCAACTCGATGCGGACAAGCGCAAGCTCGTGGCACTCGTGGAGGCGCGGATGGACCGCACCGCACCTAACCTAAGCGCGGTGCTCGGCCCGGAGGTTGCGTCCAAGCTGATGTCAGTAGCAGGCGGCCTGGTGGCGCTGTCGAAGATGCCGGCGAATAACGTGCAGGTTCTGGGTCAGAAGAGGAAGGCGGCCGCGGGTATGTCCAGCGCCACTGCCGTCAAGTCTGGCGACCTGCACGTCGGTTTCATCAACCAGTGCGACATCATCCAGCGCAAGACTCCGCCGCCGCTTCGCATGCGCGCCGCTCGTTTGGTCGCGGGGAAGTGCACGCTGATGGCTCGGGTGGACGCTTTCGGCGAGGATCCGAGCGGAACCACGGGGCGCGGCATGCACACGGAGATGGTGAAGAAGATCGAGAAGTGGCAGGAGCCCCCCCCGGCGAGGACCGCCAAGCCCCTCGCGATCCCCGGCGGCGAGGCGAAGAAGCGAAGAGGCGGCAAGAGAGCTCGCGCCTGGAAGGAACGGTTCGGCGCGAGTGACATGAGGAAGGCTGCGAACAGGGTCAACTTCAACGTCGCCGAGGAGGAGATTGGATACGAAGGCGAGGGCCTGGGAACACTCGGAACCTCCGCGGGCATGGCGGCGGCCAGTGGGAAGCTCAAGCTCACGGCCAAGCCCACAAAGATGAAGGTGCCCAAGAATGTGCAGAAGAAGTTGATGAACTACGGCAGCGGCGGCGCAACGAACGGTCTGTCCTCCTCCCTGGCGTTCACTCCGATCCAGGGTATCGAGTTGGCCAACCCGACAATCAACAAGGACGCGACTTCAGGGACGGACTCTGTCTTCTCAGAGATGAGGGGTTTCCGAAAAGTCACCGCCGCCGGTTTGCAACGTCAGCTGAAGGACTGACAGTCCCGACTTATAGATTCCATAGCTAACTCTTACTTTCCTAAAGATACACGGTGCCTTCGGGCCCGAAGCGTTAGGCCTTCGATCGCTCTCGTATCGGCCTGAACCGAGCACGTATTTCGCACTTTAGCGGTGCAGACGTCATCGCGCGTCGAGGCGGCGGTTTCACTCGGCTCGAGGCATCTCTCAAGGACTACAACTCAACCCTGCTCGCGCGCTCGGCGAACCCGTGCGAGGCGAGCATTCCCCTGATCTCCGTCACGGTCATCTTCTCCAGATTTATCCTTTCCTTCTCTTGCCCGGTCAGGTCGAACATCACGAGCTCCGGCGCGTTCCCGGGGATGTATCTCACGCGCACCCCGTCGATGAGCCCCTTGTCCACAGTATCCTTGAAAAACTGCTTGAGCTCCGGGTGCTTGTTGAGTCGTCATCCGCTGCAGGTCTGGAACTCCATCCTGCTGACGTCGGAGGTAGTGCTGAAGTCGGAGGTGGTGTATTGCTCTTCCGCAGCCACCGATGCGACTGCGAAGAGCAGAAGGGCCGAGACGACGACCCCGATACGAGTCATCTCTCCCGTGCTGCCTGATATGAGATCCTCGGAATGTCACGAAACAGAAATAACAAAGGCCCAGATCGAGCCCAGACCACAGTGCACAGTGCGCACCCCGGGTTTTCACCATGCTCCGCACTGCTCGTCGCCTCGCCGGGGCCGTCAAGCCGCTCGGCAACGCCCCCCAAGTCCGCACTTTCGTCGCGGCAAAGCTGCCGGACCTCGATTACGATTACGGGGCGCTCGAGCCCGTCATCACCGGCGAGATCATGCAGCTGCACCACTCCAAGCACCACAACACGTACGTCACCAACTTTAACGTGGCGATGGAGAAGTACTCCGAGGCGGAGATCAAGGGCGACTACGCCACGATGATCTCCCTTCAGGGCGCCATCAAGTTCAACGGGGGCGGGCACGTCAACCACTCCATTTTCTGGAAGAACCTCGCTCCCACGAAGGACTGCGCGCCTCCCGATGGAGAGCTGCTGAAGCTCATCGAGCGAGACTTCGGCTCCGTTGCAAAGCTTCAGGAGAAGTTCTCCGCGCAGACCGTCGCCGTGCAGGGCTCAGGCTGGGGCTGGCTGGGTTATGACAAGGCTTCGGGCTCGCTCAAGATTGCAACCACCGCGAACCAGGACCCGTGCGCTACTGTCGGCTTGACCCCTCTTCTTGGCGTCGACGTCTGGGAGCACGCGTACTACCTGCAGTACAAAAATCTGCGCCCGGACTACGTCAAGGCGGTTTGGGAAATCGTAAACTGGAAGAACGTGGCGGAAAACCTCGCGGCAGCCAAGTGAGGTGGCGCGTCTGCGGTCAAATAAAGTTTTTTTAATCATTCCATCTTGTCGTCCGGCCCCACGATGAACTCCTCCGCCTCCTCACCCTCCACCTCGATATCATCCTCGTGCTCCTCGTCCTCTACCCCCGACGCCTTCAGGATGGCATCGATGCACTCCTGCCTGTCGTTGTGCATCGCCTCGTCCAGCGCGGTTCGCCCACCCGCGTTGCACACCGCCGTCTTGGCACCCACACCGAGGAGCTTCTCAACCACGGCGGTGTGCCCGTTGACGCACGCCCAGTGCAGCGCGGTGTTCCCCTGCGCGTTCGCGATGTTAGGGTCCGCCTCCTTTTCCAACAACAGCTCGACAATCTCCAGATGGCCGTTCGCGGCCGCGAAGAAGAGTGCAGTGCGCCCCTCGACATCGACCGCGTCCACCGACACGCCCTGACTCAGGTGCTGCTGCACATCCTCCATGTCGCCGTATCTCGCAGCCTAGTTGTATGAGTGTGA
>Ga0115567_10000432_pt1 | contig 41394 bp, 37 predicted proteins | sample COGITO_mtgs_1204_2_FD_88679 | JGI IMG/M metagenome (GOLD analysis project Ga0115567, IMG submission 88679) | Pelagic marine microbial communities from North Sea - COGITO_mtgs_120412 | ecosystem: Environmental > Aquatic > Marine > Epipelagic | place: Germany:Helgoland, sampling site Kabeltonne...
CCTTCGAGACGCTAAGGGCTTTTTTTGAAAACACGCTAAGGGCTTCTGCGCAGAACCATATGGCAAGCTGATCGTAAGGCGGAAACGATGCTGGGTAAGCGTGTTGGCGAAAAAAAACCCCACTCGCAACGGGGATTACGAGTGGGGCTCGAGACTTCGGAAAATGGGGAAAACCGAAGCTTCTACCGAAACTGTGCAACACAAACCTTATGACCAAGCAAATTCACAATAGTTCCCTAATTTTTTATATTTGAGACAAGCACCATCATTTAAGCGGATTTCGCGGTAAGTTATTGTGCCGTGCCTGACAAACCAGCACGCGGCTTAAGGTTGATTTGCAACACCAAAGGCCGTGGAAAACGCGCCATTACCGGTTGCACGGCGTAGAACCTTCACACGCTCTAGTGCGCGCCTTCCCAATCTTTCGCGACCCCAACTTCAACCTCGAGCGGAATACTCAGTTCTGCCGCGCCGGCCATTAACCGAATAACGGCTGCCCGCGTTGCTTCGAGTGCCGCCTCGTCGACTTCTAAAACCAATTCATCATGCACCTGCATGATGATCAAAGCAGGCACCTTCGAGGTGTTAAGCCATTGCTGAACATCAATCATGGCGCGTTTAATAATGTCGGCCGCCGTCCCCTGCATCGGCGCATTGATTGCCGTGCGTTCTGCGGCTTGACGCATTTGAAAATTAGACGATTTAATTTCAGGCAGGTACAAGCGACGACCAAACCAGGTTTCAACATAACCTTGGTCTGCGGCTTGAGCTCGAATGTCCTGCATGTAACGCTGCACCCCTGGGTAGCGCTGAAAATACAAATCCATATACGTCTGAGCATCCACCCGAGGAATGCCTAACTGCTTCGACAAACCAAAAGCCGACATACCGTAAATCAGTCCGAAGTTGATGGCTTTAGCGCTGCGTCGTTGATCCTGGGTCACCGCGTCAAGCGCTACACCGAACACTTCAGCGGCCGTCGCGCGATGAATATCTAACCCTTGCTGAAACGCCAAGGTCAGTCCTTCATCACCGGACAAGTGCGCCATAATTCTGAGCTCAATCTGCGAGTAGTCCGCAGCCAGTAAGCACCGCTTTGGCGGCGCAACAAAAGCCTTTCGGACCCGCCGGCCCGCCTCGGTTCGGATCGGGATGTTTTGTAAGTTCGGGTCGGTGCTAGAAAGTCGCCCCGTTGCTGCGACAGCTTGCTGATACGACGTATGTAATCGACCACTTTGAGGCCTAACCAGCTTAGGCAACTGATCGGTATAAGTGGACTTTAACTTGCTTAACCCCCGGTGTGTAATCACCACTTTCGGCAAGGGATAATCCAGTGCCAATTCCTGCAAGACGCTCTCATTGGTTGAAGGTTGACCCTTTGGCGTTTTCTTCAGGACCGGTAATTGCAATTTCTCAAACAAAATGGCTTGAAGTTGCTTCGGCGAACTCAGGTTAAACGTCTCGCCCGCAAGGTCGAAGGCGGTCACGGTTAGGTCTGCCAGTTCTCGGGTTATTTCTTCAGACTGTGTCGCCAACATCCCGCAGTCAATCAAAACGCCGTTGCGTTCAATTTGGGACAGCACCCGAATCAACGGCACTTCAAGGTTTTGGTAAACGGGCAATAATCGATTGTCCCCCAAAATTTTTGGCCAGAGCGTCTCGTGTAACTGAAAGGTAATATCAGCATCTTCGGCGGCATAATGACCCGCAATCTCCAGCTCGATCTGGTTAAAGGTGCGCTGTTTAACCCCCTTTCCCGCGATCTCTTCAAACTTCACCGTCTTGCGACCTAAATATTTCTGTGCCAAATCATCCATATTGTGGCGCGTGGCAACGCTGTTATAAACGTAGGACTCAAGCATGGTATCGGCGATCGGCGCATTGATCGTGCGGCCATATCGGGCCAAGATGCTCAGATCAAATTTCAAATTTTGACCAATCACGAGCTTCTTCGGATCGTTGAGAAACACCGATAGCTGGTCGAGCACGTACGATTGCGCCAATTGTTGCGGCGCCTCCGGATAATCATGTCCGAAAGGAATGTAAGCTGCCTGCCCGGGTGTTGTGCAAATCGAAACACCGACGATCTCAGCGTCCATATAATTCAACCCAGTGGTCTCGGTATCAAAGGCAAACTGTTCAACCGCCGCCAGGCGATCCAACCAAATGTTGAGCTGTTCTTGCGATAGGACCAGATCGTAATCGGTTGGCACCGCTTGTGGCGTGACCTCGGCGACCGTGCCCGCACCACTGTCCAAGGCATCACGCCAAGCGCGCAACTCATACGCTTCGTAAGACGCACCGAGCGCCTGTAAATCCGGCGCAGTCGCGGACAAATCGCCGGCATTGGGTAAATCAAGCGCCGTTCGAATCGTGGCGAGATCATATGACAGCGGTAAATGTGGTAGTGCTTCGCGCAAGTAATCGCCGACCTTACCGGTAATTTGATCCGCATGGGCCATCACACCCTCAAGGCTGTCATAGCTTGCAAGCCATTTAACCGCGGTCTTTGGCCCGCATTTATGAACACCGGGAATGTTGTCAACGGTGTCCCCAACCAGGGCAAGGTAATCAATAATTTGGTTCGGTCGAACCCCAAACTTACTCACAACACCCGCCTCGTCCAAATACTGATCCGTCATCGTATTCATGAGCGTCACATTTGCGTTGACGAGTTGCGCCATATCTTTGTCGCCAGTCGAAATCAGTACCTGCTGGCCTTCTGCCGCCGCGCGCCAAGCCAGGGTGCCAATCACATCATCGGCCTCGACCCCCGGCTCGACAACGAGCGGCAGTCCCATTTGTTCGATAATTCGGTGAATGGGTTCAATCTGAGTTCGAAGCTCCTCCGGCATCGGGGGTCTGTTGGCCTTATAGTCAGGATAGAGATCGTTGCGAAAGGTTTTGCCCTTTGCGTCAAAGACCACCACAATCTTCGCCATCGGAAAATCAGATTGCAGTCGCCGGATCATGCTAATGACCCCCTTAATGGCACCTGTTGGCTGCCCCTGAGACGTAACCAGTGGTGGGAGCGCGTGAAAAGCCCGAAACAGGTAAGATGAACCGTCTACCAGGATTACGTTAAACTTACTCGACATGAATCAATCACCCCTTAAATCTGTGACAACCATACTTTGAATATTCGCTCACTATCAATGCTCATTCTGTTGATGCTGGCAACACATCCTGCCCTGTCGGCGCTTTCCGACGCAGATCTGCGAGCAACCGATGAAACCATTACCCTCGTTGAAAATGAGGCGGATCAGCGTATTTTTGAGTTTAGGCAAAACGGCATCTTAATGATGATTAAGGTCATCCCTAAATCCGGTCGACCTTATTACCTCGTCCCAGCCTCAGGTCAAGCGCACTTCACGGACTTAACCGATCAAAAACATCTCTATCCACAATGGACGCTCATTGAGTGGTAACCCATGGGCGTCTTTACTTCCCTCACCGCTGAAGAAATTAAAACCCACTTAAAGCATTATGACCTAGGTGAGCTAGATTACTTTGAAGCCATCACCGAGGGTATCGAAAACAGTAATTATTTGATCGCAACCCATCGCCATGAGCATCAGTTTCTGTCCATCCTGACAATCGTCGAAGGGGCCAACGCCGCAAAAATTTCAGACGTTTCAGCGGTCATGAAACACTTAGCGCATTATGGTCTGCCGATTCCAAATCCCAGACTGTCCAAGGATGATCGCGGACATCCAGACCTCCAGGGCAAACCAACTTTGCTCATGGTAAAACTGCCGGGTAAGCACCTCGAAACCGTCAGTCCGGAACACTGTCGACAATTGGGCGCCATGTTGGGTCGATTGCATACCATATCGACCGCTTACCCAGTATCAATCAAAAATGCGTTCGACAGCACTTGGATGGATCAGGCCTTAGGGGCTGTCCGCCAGCACTTGTCGAAGGCTGAAATTGCGCTGCTGCAGACCGTCATTGATCGCTACCAAACGCTTGAGAGCAGCACGCTACCTCAAGGGCTCATTCACGGCGATCTCTTCACAGACAATATCTTGTTTAAAGACAATGCATTGGTTGGCGTGTTAGATTTTTTCCATATCGGGCACGATCTTTGGCTTATGGATCTCGCCATCGCGCTCAACGATTGGTGCATGAATCAGCAGTTCCAAGCCATGCCAGCGCACGCAACAGCAATGCTCGAGGGCTATCATGCTCAACGCCCGCTCGAGCCTGAAGAACAACGAGCACTCAATGACGTTCGGCAAATCGCGGCTGCCCGATTCGCGCTTACCCGTTTTGAGACAGAGGCGGGCGGGCAATTTCGAAAAGATCCCTATGACCAATTAAAGCGCCTTGCGGTTTTACAACAAGCAGCGCCGCTTACTACAGACCCACTATGATTTGTTGCAGCTGCCCAGGTTGATGCGGCGCTTTAATAAAACCGGCATAACGCCCTGTCTCATCCAAAACGATAATCGAGCCCGTATGGTCAACTGTGTAGGAACCCGGTTCAGCGCCCGGCACTTTACCGAAAGCGACATTCAGCTGGGTTGCCAATTGCGTAATCTGATCATGTGCGCCGGTCACGCCTAAAAAGTCAGGATTGAACCCTGAAAGATATCGGGCGAGCTGCGCCGGTGTATCTTGCTCTGGATCCACGGTCACCAAATGCACACGAGGCGGCACTTCAACAGAGCGCAGGGCTTGATTTAACACCGCGAGGGTCGTCGGGCAAATATCCGGGCAAGAGGTAAAGCCAAAATACAGAAAGTCCCATTGGCCTTGGAAATGCATTGGCAAAATCCGCGCGTCTTGTTCCGTCAACAGATTCGGTACCGTGACATTGCGAGGCTGTTCAAATCGAATATAGCCCAGCTTAGCCGCCTGCTCTGGGGTCAAGGTAACGTCTCGTGTGACATAGTTTAGGAAAATAAGACTGAGCATCACGATGATGATCCCGAGCAAGATCCCGAGCGTTTTGCGAATACCCATTTTTTGTGAATCGCTATACATAGGACGTCGGCATCAAATAGTGGTCCAGCAGTAGGGCAGAAAATAATACCGCAAGATAAACAATCGAATACTTAAACGTCTCCAAGGGCGCATTCGGATTGCGATCAAACATCATGGCCAAAGCCCAGTATAAAAACCCAGCGCCGAGTGCGACGGCTGCCGCTAGATACAGTAAATTGCTCATTCCAATCACAAAAGGTAAAACAGACACGACCAGCAAAATAATCGTGTAGAGCAAGATGTGCAGTTTGGTATACGCAACGCCGTGGGTAATAGGCAACATCGGAATATCGACTTTTTCGTAATCGCTTAACCGGTCGATCGCCAACGCCCAAAAATGCGGCGGCGTCCAGGCAAAGATGATCAAGACCAAAAGCAAACCACCGCCGTCGACACTGTTCGTCACCGCGGTCCAACCAAAGAGCGGCGGCGCCGCACCAAACAAGCCGCCAATCACGATATTTTGGGACGTTGCCCGTTTCAAATACAGACTATAAATCACGCCATATCCCAGCCACGCTAGGAAGTTCAGCCCGGCGGTCAGCGGGTTAACCCAAAACGCCAAAATCGCCAGTCCAAGCCCGCCGGTCACCGCCACGAACACAAGTCCCTGAGCCATCGAAACCCGACCTTGCGCCACAGGCCGCTGCTCCGTTCTCGCCATCTTTTGATCCACCGTTGCATCGACAAGATGGTTTAACGCCGCTGCGGAACCTGCAACCAATGCAACACCGACCAGACAATAAACAATTAAATCCAAAGGCACGGACTCATTGGTTGCTAGGAACATCCCAACCAAGGTGCACAACAGCATTAACAATACGACGCGCGGCTTGCACATCTCATAGTAATCGCGCCATCCGGAGAAGGCCTTGGCTTGAAGAACATCGCTCATATTAGGATTTCGAACGCTTGAATTTGGGAATTGTAACGGATGCGGCCTCTGAATTCATTGACAAGACGTCCTCAACCTATATTCGAGACTTTCATCAAGTGCTTTAAATCAAGCAGCAAGGGCTTATCCACTTTCTCGGCAGGATAGGCCAGGATCAATTGCCCCATCGGGTCAACCAAGAACACATGATAGTCGGCAGGATCCTGGCGCATTGAAGCCACGGCCGTCAGCTCGGCGAGCAGGGCAGTATCGACAATTAATTTTAAGTTCGGATAATCAGTTTTCATCGCCGCTCCCTCCGCCGGCGGGAAAGGCGTTGAACGCACTAGACCGCGACCAAGACGATCGGCATTTTTACCGAGGGCGATATTGATTTGACGGGTTTGATGTAAGACGTTCTGCACGGTTTCAGCACAGGCTTGCAAACAAGGCTCACGCATTGGGATGAGCAGCTGCCAACGCCCTTCAGTGGCCAAGCGGTCAGAAACATCGATACTCGGCTGAACGAGATCCCCTTGATTCGTCGTCGTTTTAGGAATCATGTCGGGCGCGAAAAAAAACAACCCATAGGCAATCATCATCGGAACGAAAGCTGTGGCTGCGACGAGCAACAATTTCCGACGGCTTTGAGTAAGGTCCTTATCCGTCATAGCGGCGCTCCTTGTGATTGACGACCGAAGGTAAAATACAAAAACATGCTGACCAAAACCGCCGCCATGGCGAACCACTGGACTGCGTAACCCTGATGTTTTTCAGGCAGCATCACCGACGTTACCCAATTTCTGGGCAATCCATTTGGGTCCGACGCTTCCAAACGGACCACAAAAGGCAGCAGTTGCTGCCCGAGTACGCCCGACAAGACCCCTGGGTCCTGCGTCGGGACCACTCGCGGCCAGCCATCATACGCTAAGGGTTGGTCGCTGTTCATCCAATCAGAGCGGTAGATACGCCCAAGCGTTGAGACTCGATTCTCCAACGCGGGCACCTTCGGGATCACGGCTCGCGATGCGCCGGCCGCGACAAAGCCGCGATTAATTAACACGGTGCCGCCCTGTTCAAGCCGCATCGGATGCACAACTTCGAAACCAACCCGTCCGTCAAGCACAACATTATCCAGCAAAAACACCTGCTCGATTTCGATTGCACCAACCACCTCAACCAGGCGACCGTCTATCCGCTCCTTGTCTGGCACCTCTTCGAGTTTTTCGGCTGGAAGATTTAAAAGGCGGGCGTGCTGCGCAATCTGCTCAGCCTTCTCTACCGCACGCCCCAACTGCCAAACGCCCAGCGTAATAAACAACGCCGTAAACGCTACTGTAAACAACAGGAGCCGAAGATTAATTTGTGCTCTAATCGCCATCGGGTCGACCTCTTTCGCCAGGGAGACGTATCACCATATTCACCAGGGGCTACAAGATGCTGCTTAAAACAATCGTCGTGTTATTACTGATCGCAAATATTATTGCTTTGGGTACAGCCTTCTACGCAATGATGCACGATATGGGTGAGGAGAAAGTCAGCCGGACCGCTCGGTTCTTAACCGTTCGGGTCTCGCTAGCTGCGCTGTTACTGATCGTCGTCGTTTACGGGCTGTACACGGGTCAATTGGGCATTGCAGCGCCTTGGCATCCCACCTTGTCGTAACCGACTTGGTCCTGGCCTAATGCCCGGGGGAACGCGAGCCTGCGCCGCGCCTCGACGCTCGTTCGCTTTTCTGACCGTTAGGTCCCAAGAATGTAGACCAAGACAAACAACAGCAACCAGACCACGTCAACAAAATGCCAGTACCAGGCAGCCGCTTCGAAGCCAAAACAGTCTGTTTTGGTGAAGTGACCCTTCATCGCCCGGCCTAACATGACGATGAGCATAATCGTTCCGATGGTCACGTGCGCACCGTGGAAACCGGTTAGCATGAAAAACGTTGATCCAAAAATACCGGAACTTAAGGTCAATCCATAGTGAGCGTAGGCTTCATAATACTCAACGCCCTGGCACACTAAAAAGGCCAAACCGAGCGCGATCGTCACCACCAACCATCCTACAATTTTTTTCCGCTCGCCGGCATTGATGGCGTGGTGTGCAAGGGTGACCGTGAAGCTGGATGCTACAAGCAGCAAAGTATTGACCAACGGTAATCCCCAGGCACCAATCACGCCCGCCGGCGCAGGAAACTGCTCGGGGTTGGGGTTGTTCAAAAGTGGCCACTCCGGCACATAATCTGGCCAAATCATGCTACTTGGTCCACGCCCACCGACGACATCATCAGTTTCCCCTATCCAGTCAACAACCCAAAATCGGACATAAAACAAAGCGCCAAAGAAGGCTGCAAAAAACATGACTTCCGAGAAGATGAACCAGCTCATTCCCCAAACAAAAGACTTGTTCATCTGCTGGCTGTACATTTTTGCGTTGTTTTCTTCGATCACTTTAGAGAACCAGAAAAACAACGTGACCGCCATAACCAAGCCGCCCAGCGCAAGCACGGTCGTACCAAAGTTGCCGCCTGATCCGGACTGGATCTCATTCAGCAAACTACCGCCCCCGTAAACAGTCAGAAACAGGCCCAACGATGCAAAGATCGGAAGGGGACTGTTATGGGGCACATAATAGCTTTCATACGTTGAGTCAGAGGACATCTGGATTCTCCATTAAATCACTGATTATTCAGCAGCAGCTGATGCTGTCGTATCCGTAATATCAAACAACGTATACGACAAGGTAAGCGTCTGTACAGATTCTGGCAGGTAAGGGTCTATGATAAACCGAAGCGGCATATCAATGGCTTCACCGGTTGCAAGGACCTGCTGTTCAAAACAAAAGCACTCCGTTTTGTGCATGTATTCCGCCGCGTGAAACGGCGCGACGCTGGGAATTGCTTGCGCGGTCATGGTATAGCCAGTGGGGTTACTCGCAAAAAAAGTGGTCTGATTCATTTCACCAGGACGAACTTTCATACTCCGAACCTCAGGCCTAAACGACCACGGCATGCTCGCGTTATTATTGGTTAAAAACTGAACCGTTACCCAACGGTCAGGATCAACTGCAAGACCCTCTTCAGGAACGACATAGGCGCTCGCAGTCTTGCCATTGGCGCCCGTTACCTGACAATAGATGTCATACAACGGCACCAACGCAAATCCAAAAACGAACATACTCAGAACCACGCCTACGAGCTTGAGGGTGGTTCGAGCCTGTCTGTTTTGGTTCGTCATCGACATCGGTGATTACTCGGTTATGCCATTGAGCGTTCGGGCAACTCAGGCGGTGTTGAAAAAGTGTGATAAGGCGCAGGAGACGCAATGGTCCACTCAAGCCCCTCAGCGCCTTCCCAAACTTCATCGGTGGCTTTCTTGCCGCCCATGATGCACTTGATCACGATGAATAAAAATAACAGCTGGCTAAACCCGAAGATAAACGCGCCTACACTGGAAACCATATTCCAATCTGCGAATTGCAGCGCGTAGTCGGGGTAGCGACGCGGCATACCGGCTAAACCAATGAAATGCTGTGGGAAAAACGTGACGTTCACCCCAACGAAAGACAGCCAGAAATGGGTCTTGCCGAGCGTCTCATCGTACATATTGCCGGTCCACTTCGGCAGCCAATAGTAGGCGGCAGCCATAATGCTAAAGATCGACCCGGGCACCAAGACATAATGGAAATGCGCAACCACGAAGTAGGTATCGTGGTACTGGAAGTCTGCTGGCACAATCGCCAGCATCAATCCAGATAGTCCGCCGATGGTGAACAAAATCACAAAAGCGACCGCGAACAACATTGGCGTTTCAAACGTCATCGAACCCTGCCACATCGTCGCCGCCCAATTGAACACTTTCACACCGGTCGGCACTGCGATGAGCATCGTCGCATACATAAAATACAACTCGCCGGCAATTGGCATCCCAACCGTAAACATGTGGTGCGCCCAAACAATGAAAGACAAAAACGCAATCGATGCGGTTGCATAGACCATTGAGTCGTAGCCAAACAGCTTCTTGCGTGCAAAGGTCGGAATAATCGCAGAGACAATCCCGAAGGCTGGCAGAATCATGATATAAACTTCAGGGTGCCCGAAGAACCAGAAGACATGCTGGAACAAAACGGGGTCCCCGCCGCCGCCAGCACTAAAGAAGGCCGTGCCAAAGTGGATGTCCATCAGCATCATGGTCACAACGCCCGCCAAAACCGGCATAACGGCGATCAAAAGATAGGCGGTAATGAGCCAAGTCCAGACAAACAACGGCATATCCATCAAGCGCATTCCCGGCGCACGGAGGTTCAAAATTGTGACCACAACGTTGATTGAACCCATGATCGAGGAAATACCCATTAAGTGCACCGCGAAAATAAAGAAGGTGACGCTAGGCGGCGCATATTCTGTCGACAAGGGCGCATAAAATGTCCAGCCAAAGTTCGGCGCACCGCCTTCCATAAACAGCGTGCTTAACAACATGCTGAAGGCGAACGGCAAGATCCAAAAGCTATAATTGTTCATTCTTGGCAGCGCCATATCGGGCGCACCAATCATCATCGGCACTAACCAATTCGCAAGGCCGACAAATGCCGGCATGACAGCGCCAAAAACCATAATTAGGCCATGCATGGTCGTCATTTGGTTAAAAAACTCTGGTACAACCAGCTGCAAGCCTGGCTGGAACAGTTCGGCACGGATGACCAAAGCCATACACCCGCCCGTTAAGAACATGATAAAGCTAAACCATAGGTAGAGGGTGCCTATATCTTTGTGGTTGGTCGTTAAAACCCAACGCATCAATCCCTTATCGGGGCCGTGATGATGATCGTCATGATGATTTTCGATAACTGCGCTCATGCCTTTCTCCTATTCTTCACTACTAATCAGTGCATTCACTGCTCGGGGCTGCACTAGATCGCCCACATTATTTCCCCATGCGTTTCTTTCATAGGTCACGACCGCTGCAATTTCAGCAGGGTTTAATTGTGCCGCGAAGGCTTGCATTGCCGAACCTGCTTTACCATTTACAACGATATCGACGTGCGCATCGATCGGACCGATCGCTAAACCCTGTCCAACCAAGGAAGGAAAGGCGGGTGGGATCCCTTGACCATTGGCCTGGTGGCAAGATTGACAGGCCTGAGCATAAACTTGTTCGCCGGTTTCCATCAATTCCGCCATTGTCCAAGTCTTTCCAACCGTTTCATAAACCTGCAAAGCTTCTTGCTGCTTCATGGCAAGCCAGCTGTCGTACTCGGCTTGCTCAACCGCTTTGACAACAATGGGCATAAAGCCATGATCTTTGCCGCACAACTCCGTACATTTGCCGCGATAGACGCCAGGCTCTTCTACAATCGCCCAAGCTTCGTGAACAAATCCTGGTATGGCGTCCTTTTTGACCGCGAAATCAGGCACCCACCAGGAATGAATCACGTCGTTCGAGGTGATTAAAAACCGAACCCGCTTGTTGATCGGGATGACTAACGGATTATCGACATCGGACAGATAGTGCTCGCGCTTTGGTGTGCGGTTATAGACCTCATCCTGGGGCGTGAGTAGGCTGCTGATGAACTTTACTTCTTGGGTTGGATCATCGCTCAAGTAAGTATATTGCCACTTCCATTGATAGCCTCGAACTTCAATATCAATATCCGCGCCAGAGGCATCATACATGTCGCGTAACGTACTGGTTGCCGGAACCGCCATTCCGATCAAAATAAAGATTGGAATGATCGTCCACGCATATTCCAATTTAGTGCTGTGCGAGAAGGTCGCCGGCTCGTGTCCGAGCGACTTCCGATGCACCAGCATTGACCAGATCATGACCCCAAAGACTAGGACGCCAATCACGACACAGATGGTAAAAATAAGCATGTGCAGGTCGTAGACCTCGCGCGAGATTGCGGTTACGCCTTTGGTCATGTTCAAAGCGGACCAATCCGCTAAAGCCTGCCAACTTGAACTCAAGGCGGCCAGTGCGATCAACCACTGTAGAGCGGTTTTCAATCGCTGACCCGCTCCTAGTTTGCTTTCTTTTCTTGCCATGTCTCGCGACTCCAACCTAATTGACGATTAAATTTTTTTGGTCTTCCGGGTTGCGACGCAACCTGATTTTCATTTTTTCTATCTGCGGCCACCTACAGGCCCTTAGCCTTTGATCGACGCTCGCCCCATACTCGAGGTCTCTGTGGCAGATGACTGCCGGATTATCAATGTTTTACGACCGAATTGCATCAATCGGCTTATGTCTGCTTGGGTTATTGATGCAGCTTATCGGGCTCAATTACTCGGGGGCTGACGCGCCGTCTCGGCGAGAAATCGCCCATCACACTCCCTCATGGGGCATCGTCCGCCGCTCGCGGCCGCAAGTATAGCTGTGAGAATGGCTACCCTCAAGTCATTGGGAACTTTAGCGGTACGATTTCAACCGCCTCCGAGGGCGTCGGCACGGCCGCCGCGACAGGTCGCGCCTCGGAAAAGCCGCAGGCCACACACAGCACAACATCACTGGTGCTGTGCGCATCGAAATACAACGTATCTTCAGCGCCGCAGTCCTGACATCGGGCGCCTGCAATAAAACGCCGACTCATCGCAGAATACCCTCCTGCTCGAGCAGCGCCGTGACGGTTGGCGCGCGCCCACGAAATTCGACAAACAGTTCCAACGCGTCCCGGGCGCCGCCCTGCTCTAAAACCGTGGTCAAAAACCGCTCTCCCGTCTGCCGATTAAAAATGCCGTCTTCTTTAAACTTGGAAAAAGCATCCGCGCTGAGCACTTCTGCCCATTTGTAGCTGTAGTAGCCTGCAGCGTAGCCCATCACACTACCGAATATATGGCTGAACCCATTTTGAAACCGGTTCGTTTTCGAAATGGGTATGACCGAGACGGCCGCTCTGACTTCATCCAAAATAGCTTGCAGCGTCGCGGGATTACCATCGAATTCATTGTGAAGCCTGAAGTCAAAAAGCGCGAACTCGAGTTGACGCACCATCTGCATACCCGACTGGAAGTTCCGCGCTTGCTGCATCTTATCAAGTAGCGCGAGGGGCAGCGGCTCGCCGGTCTCGACCTGACCTGAAATGAGATTGAGCGCGTCTGGATCCCAGCACCAATTTTCAAGAAACTGACTGGGAAGCTCTACCGCGTCCCAAGCAACCCCGTTTATACCTGAGACGGCTGCGCAATCAACTTGGGTCAGCATATGATGAAGACCATGACCAAATTCATGGAACAAGGTTACGACATCATCGTGGCGCAACAGGGCAGGTTGATCATTAACCGGGGGTGGGAAATTACAGGTCAAAAAAGCCACCGGCAGGGTTAGCCCACGCTTTGGGTCGTAACGTCGACATCGGCAATCCGCCATCCAGGCCCCGCCCCGTTTTTTAGTTCGAGCGTATAGATCAAAGTAAAAGCGTGCGAGCGGCTCGCCTTGTCGACTGATCAAATAGGTGGTGACGTCTGGATGCCAGACCGACATATCGGTGACCCGGGTAATCTCAACGCCAAAGATTCTTTGAACAATCTCGAATAAGCCATCGATGACTTTTTGAGCTGGAAAATACGGCCTTAGATCCTCATCCGACAAATCATATCGATGTCGTTTCAATCGATCGGCGCAAAAAGCCACATCCCAGGGCTGGATCGAGGATAACCCTAACGTCTGCATTCCAAAGCGCGCAAGGTCGTCAAAGTCTTGCTCGGCTACGGCTTTAGAATGATGGCTCAGATCTAATAAAAACGACATGACGGCGGCCGGGTTTTCAGCCATTTTGGTCGCAAGGCTCAGTTCAGAGAATTGCTCGAATCCCAACAGGTTCGCGAGTTCCGCCCGGCCTTTTAAAATTTTTTGGATCAAGTCGGTGTTGTCAAATTGACCCGCGTGAGGGCCCAGTTCCGACGCCCGCGTCGTGAAGGCCTCATAAACCGCCTGCCGTAAGCCGCGATCTGTAGCATGCGTCATTACCGATGAATAACTTGGGCTGCTCAGATCCAGTAAATAGCCTTCATAGCCCTTTGCTTCTGCGGCTTGTTTAGCCAGCGCAATGGCCGTTTCAGGGAGTCCATCTAATTCCGCCTCATCTAAAATCACCTTCTCCCAAGCATCCGTCGCATCCAAGATATGCTCGGAGAATAGACTGGTCAGCTCGCTAAGTTGTTGTTTAAGTTCACCGTAACGCGCTCGATTGGCGTCGCTTAAAGCCACTCCGGACAACCGAAAATCCCGTATGGCATTTGCCACTGCTTTAGATTCGGCCGGCGTCAACTGCAAAGCCGTTTGTTGGGCCGCAATCGCCTCATAAATTTCGAGCAAATCTCGGTCTTGACCCAGCTCAGTTTCATAAGCGCTCAGCAGGGGCAAACAGCGGTTATAAGCCTGCCTTAAGGTGTCATGGCTCATGACCGAATTCAAATGCTCTATGGGCGCCCAAGCGTCATTTAAACGGGCGCTGAGTCGCTCAAGCGCCTGAAAAGTCTCAACCAAGTCAGCACCTTCAGCACCTTCTTTAATTGAAGCGAGTTCAGCCCGATTGGTTTTTAAAATGGCCTCAATGGCCGGCACCACTTGCTCAGCCGAGATTGAATCAAAATCAGGAAACGGGCTTTCTAAAAGTAACGCGTTCAATGGAAAACTCCTTAAAGGCAGGTCTAGCTCAGCATTTCTGACCGAACCATTGCGGTATCCGGGGACGCCCCAAACCAGATACGAAAAGCGGCTGCCGCTTGTTCAATTAACATCCCGAATCCGTCTGCGCGATGCGCCGCCCCCAAGCCTGACGCCCATTGCAAAAAAGGGGTTTCTGAATCGCTATAGCTGAGATCGTAACAAAATGAATTGGCCCCAATGATCCGACTGGGCAGATCTGGCGCACTGCCATTTAAACCCGCTGAACTTGCATTAATAATCAGATCGTATTGCGTGTCTAGCTGCTCAAGCGTTTTCGCTGCAAGCCGCGAGCTCGGCGCCAAACGAATAAGTTGCTCCGCTCGCTGGGGCGTGCGGTTCCAAACATGCAGCGTCTTGGGCGCTTCTCGGAGCAACGCCGGAACCACGCCCTGAGCCGCGCCGCCAGCACCAATCAAGAGCACGCTCCGGTCTTGAATCGTTTGCTGAAGGTGGTCCTTGAGATCCGTAATCAAGCCCAGGGCATCCGTGTTGTAGCCATAAACCGCGCCACTTGCGGCGAAATCTAACGTATTAATGACCCCCAGCCCGATCGCATCGCCTTTGACCTCGTCACAGAGCGCCAGAGCTTGAGATTTAAACGGTACCGTAATATTGCAACCGCGGGCGCCCTGACGGATTAATTCGCCAACCGCCAGAGCAAGACCACCTTCTGGCACCAAGACTTTCTGATAGGTCAGCGCAATCCCGAATTGCCGCGCAAACAAACCATGGATCTCAGGGGATCGACTGTGCGCGATCGGGTTGCCCAACACGGCAAGCTTAATCATCTCGCCGCCTGGGGCCGAAGCACTTGCCCAGTCGCCAAATCGATGATTTCACTCGGACCGTTCTGACCACCCAGCGATCCAGGGACGATAAAGTCGACTTCGGAGGCAAACTGCTCAACAACCTCTGCTTCAGTTAACGCTGCCGGCTCCCCGGATCGATTCGCTGAAGTCGAAACAAGTGGCCCCCCTAGCATTTGACACAAAGACTGCACAACTGGGTGCGCAGAGACCCGCAAGGCAATCGTTGTGTGATCGCCCCGTATAAAAGCTGGACTCACGGCCTGATCGGGCACCAAGAAGGTCACCGGGCCGGGCCAGGACTGATTTAAACGCTGAATTTGATCCCGATTCAGACCCGCTAAATAGGGCGCGAACTGATCAATCGACCGGGCCACCAGTATCAGGCCCTGTTTTACCGACCGCCGCTTAATGCGCAAAACGCGCATGACAGCTTGCTCAGAAGAGGGCGAACAGCCCAAACCCCAGACCCCTTCCGTGGGATAGGCGATCACTGCGCCCGATAAAAGCGCTTGCCGATCACAACCCCCGATCTGAGCGCGTCTCAAAGGTAGCGTTGCCCAATGGCTTCAGATTTTTCGATAATTGCCTGAGCATTCTCAAGTCGCTCACGCTTGAGGGCCTCGGCGAGACTTGGATCCGATAACGCCATCATTTGTACCGCTAAATAACCGGCATTTTTTGCGCCCGCTTTACCAATTGCGACGGCCGCAACGGGAATGCCGCCCGGCATTTGCACGGTTGACAATAACGCATCAAAGCCCTGCAGGGGCCCTGCATCAATGGGCACGCCGATGACAGGCCGAGTGGTTTGCGCCGCTATCGCACCCGCCAAGTGAGCCGCCATGCCGGCGCCTGCGATAAAGGCCTGACAACCCCGCGCCTCAGCACTTTGAACATAAGCCTGAGTTTCAGCCGGTGTACGATGTGCAGAAGTTACCTTGACCTCAAGGGCAACACCAAACCGCCTGAGAATCTCAACCGCCGCGTCCATTACCGGCAGATCAGAGTCCGAGCCCATTAAAATCGCTACAAATTTCGTTTCCATGCGTTATCTCCAACTGTCGAGCCCGTGATTATAAGCATTCCTTTATCAATCGGCACGCAAGACGCGGCAAAAACGTATTAGCGGGTATCAAAAACCTAAAATCAGCGGGTATCGCAACGGGGCTCCGGCCAAACAACATCTACTTCCTATGCACTCTGAGTTGGTACAGCGTCCCAAGGTGCTCAATCCGGCCTGAAAGTTCGAGCTCGGCCAGCGCCGTTACCAAGCAATCCATTGTTCCATCAAAGTTGACGAGCAACTCCGAAAAGACCATGGGACCCGCCGTTAGCAACGCCAGCAGCGCTTGATGGTTATCCTGAACAACCTGCGCCGCAGATGGGTCGCTCGTCAGTCCGGCTTCTTTCAAAGCCTGAACGTGTCCGAAGAGTTGGGGCATTTCCCGGTACAAGTCTGTAATCGAATCCATTAGATGCGCGCCATCGCGGATTAACTCATGGCACCCTGAAGCCGCGCCCGCCACCACCGGGCCCGGCACCGCAAACACCTCCCGACCTTGCGCAAGGGCCGATTTGGCTGAAATTAAAGAGCCACTGCGCGTTCGAGCTTCGACGACGATCAGGGCGTCGCACAAGCCCGTTATAATTCGATTGCGGGCTGGGAAGTGATACGGCTTCGGACCCGTGCCATCCGGATATTCCGAAACCAGTAAGCCGTCTTGCACAATCTCCTGATACAACATTTGGTTTTGCTTGGGGTAAACCACATCACAGCCCTGACCCAAAACAGCAATGGTTTGACCGCCAACCGCTAAGGCCCCGCGATGACTCGCCGCATCAATACCCCGAGCGAGGCCGCTCACAACAACAAACCCAAGCGCCGCTAATTGCCCAGCCAGTTGCTCTGCAAACTGCAGCCCATGCCAAGAGGCCGCTCGGCTACCAACCATCGCAATCTTTGGCCCATGACGAATATCCAATTGGCCGACACAATATAACTGCGATGGCGGGCTCGGAATCGCCCTGAGACAACGCGGAAATCGATCGCTTTTTAACCGTCGTGTAGGTGGTTTTAAAAAAGACATTAAAGGCATCATCGACGGGCATGTGTCTGCAATGCTCAAAATGTTAACGACGAATCAGGCGCCTGCAGAGGGCGAATCGCCAGCCGCTTTTAGACCTAAGACCTAGGGGCTTTGTGCGAGAAATCCAATTTTCACAGCAGCGGTTGCTTTCAGGACTAGCGCGTAGGCAATTTGATCCAACGTTTGGTAAACCAAGAGCTGTCCAACCCTTTGATCCGGCAAGGTCACAGCCTTGCCGGTCACCGGATCCTTCACAACCTCTCCGGGACTGGCAACGGAAAGCAGATCGCCGACCGCCAACCCATCGGTCAATCCAAGATCGATGGCGACAACGGAATGCGCAGCGGCAATGGTTCCGTCCGACCTCAGGCCAATAATTTGTCCTGACACGGCGCTTTTTGGCGGTTGCGGAAACAACGTCGCATCAAGATCGAGGCCTTCAGCAGCCATAAGGCGGTCGCCGGGCGTGACCTCTTCGGTAACGGCTGTGATTTTCAGTGTCGCAAGGCCAGCTTGCTCAGATAGTAGTCTGGCGCGACCCACTTCCTGGGCTTCAAGGCCGATCATCGCGCCCGTCACCGGATCCAAATAGGGCTGGCCAGGTTGATAAATCGTATACGAGGACATGCCTGGTGTCAGCGCGCCCTTCACATAAAACTGATCTCCAGTTTTTAATAGCGTTTTACCGTCAATACCCGCAAGAATGTACGGCAGCCGGTCGAAATCTGCTGCATCGACAATTTTTACTTTTGCCAACCAGGCTTCGATTTGATCAAGCGCCAAAGCGGGAATCGCCCCGCCAGCATTCGTTCTTCGAATGCTTGGAACCCGCTTGACCGAGGCGGAATCAACGCGGTCCCCACGTTGCAACCTTAAACGAGGCTGCCCATCGACCATCACCAAAAAAATCTCGTCGCCCGGATAAATCAGATGCGGGTTGGCAATGTCGCTATTCAGTGCCCAGATTTGGGGCCACTGCCAAGCCTCTTCCAAATAAACCGAGGCAATGTCCCAAAGCGTGTCGCCCCGCTTAACGATATATCGCTCAGGCGCATCTGCTTTCATCTCCATCGCCTGCAGCGAAGCGAGCGGGCCAAACAGTGTCAGACAAACAAGGAGCAATGAGGCGCCAGTGACCGTGCGAACTGTGAACATATGCGATTTCCTTTTGTAATTCGCGGTACAATTTACCCCAAACGCGAACCAAGCTGATTAATCAGAGAATTGCGATATCATAACGTGCAATTAAGCCACTCGATATTAGAACTCCCAACAAAATAACACTGATCGATCTATGACAACACCGCTTTTGACCATTTTGGAATTCCCGGATGTACGGCTTCGGACAAAGGCTGCAACCATTCAAACGGTGACCCGCGACATCGCGGCACTCGCCGACCAGATGCTTGCTACCATGTACCATGCGCCAGGAATCGGCTTGGCCGCGACGCAAGTGAACGTGCATCAAAGACTGATCGTTTGTGACGTTTCAGAAGACCATCAATCGCCTCTTATCTTTATCAATCCCAGGTTAATTGAAGGCGTTGGCAGCATTGAAACACAAGAAGGCTGTTTGTCCGTGCCAGGATTCTACGAGAGCGTCTTTCGTCACGAGAAAATTTTGGTTGAGGCGCTCGATCGAGACGGGGAAGTCTTTCAACTTGAGGCCGATGGCTTATTGGCCATTTGCATTCAGCATGAAATGGATCACCTCGACGGCAAGCTCTTTGTTGATTACTTATCTCCCGCCAAACGGCAATTACTCAGGAAAAAACTGTTGAAGCAACAAAAGCTGCAGCGACAATGATGCGAGTGCTGTTTGCTGGGACGCCAGCGTTTGCAGTCGAACACCTGCAGGGCTTAATCGCGCATCCAGATATTGACGTCGTCGCGGTTGTGACCCAACCCGATCGACCGGGCAAGCGCGGCAAAACGCTCATCGCCTCACCGGTTAAACGCTGCGCGCTTCAAGAAAACCTTACTTTGCTGCAGCCCAAGCGGCTTCAAGCCAAACACTTGGTGGGGTTCTCTTTCGATCTCTTGATCGTTGTTGCCTATGGTCAAATTTTGAAACCCGACGTTCTGGCGCTACCGCGCATTGCCCCAATCAACGTTCACGCATCACTGCTTCCGCGTTGGCGCGGCGCAGCACCCGTGCAGCGAGCTATTTTGGCCGGCGACCAAACGACCGGTGTGACCATCATGAAGATGGCAGAGGGCTTGGATACCGGACCGATCATTCGCGTCCAGTCATGCGCCATCGACGCGAGTGAAACCAGTGACACCTTGTTCACAAAACTCGCATGCTTGGGCCGAGAAACCCTTCTTCAGGCTGTGGAGACAATTGCTGAGACTGGTTTGGTTGCCGAGCCACAACCGGAAACCGGCGTGACTTATGCGCACAAAATTTTAAAAGCCGACGCAAAAATCGACTGGTCTATGAGCAGTGCACACATCTGCCAACACATCAGGGCGTTCGTTCCGGACCCGATCGCGTTTACGATGCAAGGCGAAACGCGGTTTCGATGTTACGACGCTGTGGTTGCACCACAGCAACTCAACAACGCAGCACCACCGCCAGCGCCCGGCACCATCCTTGAGCGATCGAAGGCCGGGATACGCGTGCAGTGCGGTGAAGGCCAGCTTTATATTACCCAACTACAATCACCAACGGGAAAGGGCTCGATCGTCCAGGGCTCGAACTTGAAAAACCTACAAACAACCCTGCTTGACCCGGGCGAGCGGTTCGAATAGATGCGCGATTTTATCAATGAAGTGACGGTGCTCTCGCAAACAGTCCTTCATGGGCGTGCTTACAATGGGCAAGCGCTCGACCCCCTGGGCCGGTTTCTGGTTCAAACCACGTTACGGCACTATTTCTGGCTTGATAGCGTGGTGCAAACAATCTTGGACAAGCCTCTGCAAAAAAAACATCAAGACCTAAGGCTTTTACTGATCTTGGGCATCAGCGCCACAGAGTTCTTAAATCAGCCCGTTTATACCAGTGTCAACGCTGCCGTTGAGACCACCAAACGGCTGAAAAAACCTTGGGCTAAAGGCCTGGTCAACGCAACCCTTAGAAGCTTCCAAAGAACTCGGCAGACCGTCATCCATGAAATACGCAGCAAGGTCGCGCTGACAAACCATCCGCTGTGGATACTCGATCGCATTGAGGCCGACTGGCCAGGCCAAAAAGCGGACATCATCGCCGCCAACAATGAGCCTGCACCAATGATATTGAGGGTGAATGCCGGCAAACACACGCGTGCCGATTATCAAAGCCTGCTGGCTGCCAGGGATCTCATCTCGACACGCTGCGACCTAAGCCCGCACGGGTTGATTCTGGATCAAGCGGTCGCGGTCGGTGACTTGCCGGGTTTTGAGCAAGGCTGGGTGAGTGTGCAAGATTCTGGCGCCCAACTGGCAGCTCAACTATTACAACCCAAACCCTTTGACCGCGTTTTAGACGCTTGTAGTGCGCCTGGCAGTAAAAGCTGTCATTTATTGGAGCTCGAGCCAACCCTCGATTTGGTTTCGGTTGATATTGATCCAGACCGCCTGACCCGCGTTTCAGACAACTTTACGCGATTGGGCGTCAGCGGCGATCTTCGCTGCCTTGATCTGACAAAGCCCCAACCGGCGCTCGGTGCCTTTGATAAGATCCTCCTTGACAGCCCCTGTTCAGCAAGCGGCGTCATTCGTCGACATCCAGACATTAAGCTCCTTCGGAGACCAGAGGATTTGGCCGCGCTCATCGAAACCCAAAGGCAGCTGCTTACCCAATGCTGGTCACGCCTGCGTCCTGGCGGATGCCTTATGTACGTCACGTGTTCAATCTTTCGCGATGAAAATGAGGACAATCTTGAGTGGTTTTTAGCCCATCATAATGATGTTGAAACGCTAGCATTACCGACCGTTGGCGTTCCAAGAACAATCGGCGTACAGTTGCTGCCAACGAAGGGCGCGCACGATGGCTTTTATTACGCGCTCATCAGAAAAGTGAGTCCCGGATTATGAAGATTATTATCTTGGGCGCAGGTCAGGTCGGCGCGAGCTTGGCTCAAAACCTGGTCAAAGAGGCGAGCGATATCACCGTCGTCGATACGGATCCCGAAAAGCTCCGAGAGCTTCAAGATCGGTACGATATTCAAACCATATGCGGTCAAGCGTCGCACCCGCCTGTACTCAAGCAAGCGGGCGCCGAAGATGCCGATATGCTCATCGCCGTCACAAACTCTGATGAAATCAATATGGTTGCGTGCCAAGTGGCCTATACCGCATTTCACACACCCACTAAAATTGCTCGAATTCGCAGCCGAGCATACCTCACTGGTGGCGGCATTTTTCGGGACGACGCCATGCCGGTTGATCATATCGTCAATCCAGAAGAAATTATTACCCACGATATAAAACGTCTCATTGACAACCCTGGCGCTTTGCAAGTTATGGACTTTGCGAGCGGTCAGGTGAAATTAGTTGGCCTAAGAATCGAGGCAGACAGTCCTCTTGTAAACCAAGCCCTCAAAACCATCCGCACGCTACTGCCCCAAGCCGATACCCGGGTTGCAGCCATCTTTCGAGGCGATCGACCCATCGTGCCAGAGGGTGAAACCGTTATAGCGGCGAACGACGAAGTGTTTTTCATTGCGGCCGCCGAAAATATCCAGAGCATTATGAACGAGCTTCGACAACATGAGCGGCCCAATCGGCGCATCATTATTGCTGGCGGCGGACATATCGGCGAAAACTTAGCGATCCAGCTCGAAAGTCGGTATGGCGTTCGAATTATTGAGCAAAACCGCAACCGGTGTTTTGCGCTATCAGAATCCCTAGAACGCAGCATCGTGCTGCATGGCAATGCCTCCGACCGAGAGTTGTTGATTGAGGAGAACATTGAAGACACGGACGTTTTTTGCGCGATCACCAACGATGATGAAGCCAATATCATGTCCTCGATGTTGGCGAAGAGCTTGGGCGCGGGGAAAGTGTTAACGCTGATTAACAATCCGGCTTATGTCGACCTCATCGAGGGCCAAGACATTGACATCGCCATATCACCGCAATTAGCAACCCTTGGCGCCATTTTGACCCACGTTCGGCGCGGTGATGTCGTGCGAGTACACCCCCTTCGGCGAGGCGCTGCCGAAGCCATTGAAGCCATCGCGCATGGCGATCAACAAACCTCTAAAGTGATCGGAAGAACCTTGGGCGAATTAAAACTGCCTCGTGGAACCAGCGTCGGCGCGCTGGTCAGAGGCGATCAGGTCATCATTGCCCACGATAACGTCGTCGTTGAAGCCGACGACCATTTTATCCTCTTTCTCGTCGACAAAAGCCGTTTGAGGGAAGTCGAGGCGCTTTTCCAGGCGCCAGTGAGTTTTTTTTAGTCGTGCGCCTGGGCGTTACCTTTCGAATTGTTGGTGGGCTGCTCATGTTTTTCAGCGCGACCATGCTGCCGCCGCTGTTCGTCTCGGTTTTTTATCAAGATGGCGCCCACGCAATTTTTATCAAAGCGGCCGTCGTTATTTTTGCAAGCGGCTTTAGCCTTTGGTTACTGTTTCGACATTTCACCGAGGCGCTTCGCACAAAAGACGGGTTTTTAGTCACTGTGCTCTGTTACATCACGCTTGGCTGCTTCAGTGCGCTACCATTTGCTGACTCGCCCAACACCGCTTTAACACTGGCCGACGCCTTATTTGAGTCCTTCTCAGGGTTAACCACCACTGGCGCCACCGTCATCATCGGCCTAGAGTCACTCCCCCAGTCGCTCTTATATTATCGTCAACAGCTGCAATGGCTGGGCGGCATGGGTATCATCGTTTTGGCGGTTGCCGTTCTCCCCATGCTGGGCATTGGCGGCATGCAGTTGTATCGAACGGAAACGCCCGGCCCAGTAAAAGATAGTAAACTCACGCCGCGTATCAAACAGACGGCCATGGCCCTGTGGTCAATCTATCTGTCTTTAACGATCGCCTGCTGCGCGGCCTATTGGATTGCTGGAATGAGTTTTTTCCAAGCGCTCTGCCACAGTTTTTCAACCGTTGCGATCGGCGGGTTTTCAACCTTTGATGCCAGCTTAGGCCACTTTAATTCGCCAGCAATTGAAATCGTTGCCATCGTTTTCATGCTGTTGTCCTCTTTAAATTTTGCGCTGCATTTCTTTTGCTATCGCGACCGTTCGCTTCGCGCTTACTGGCGAGATGAAGAGGTGCGCAGTTTCTTTATTTTTATCTTGATCGCCATTTTTATCGCCACCCTAATTCTTTCTGGATCCAGCGATGACGGCTGGCAGAGTTTCAGACTCGCTGCTTTTCACGTGGTTTCGATGCTCACAACAACCGGATTTGTGACCGATAACTTTGCAGACTGGCCCAACATCGTGCCTTACTTGCTGATCTTAGGCGCCTTCGTAGGCGCATGTGCCGGCTCGACCGGTGGTGGCTTGAAGGTGATTCGCGTGCTGTTGTTGTATAAACAAGGCTTACGGGAAATTCATCGCCTGATTCATCCAAATGCCATTTTCCCAATTAAAATCAGTCATCGGGTGATGACAGACAACGTGATGGAAGCCGTCTGGGGCTTCTGCTCGATTTACGTTTTTGTGTTTGTTTTGCTCTTATTGGTCTTGTTGGGCACTGGCGCCGACTTTTTGACCGCTTTCTCATCTGTTGCCGCGGCATTAAATAACTTAGGGCCTGGGCTTGGCAGCGTTGCCGAAAATTACGCGAGCCTTACAGATCCCGCAAAAGGCGCAATGGTGGTTGGTATGGTTCTAGGACGGCTCGAAATTTTCACGATCCTCGTTCTGTTCACCGGTATGTATTGGCGGAAGTAACCTGTGAACGAAAAAATACAACGATGGGACAACACTTATGGGGCAGTGCAAGACTATCCAGTCCCCAACAGTGATCTCATTCGCTACCGAGCCTTGTTGCCAAAGCAGGGCCTAGCACTCGATGTAGCCTGCGGGTTGGGCGCCGACGCACTCTATCTTGCGCAACAGGGTTTTGACGTTCTCGCGTGGGATGCATCAAGCGTTGCAATCAAACGCCTGCAAAAAGAGGCCAAGGCGCAAGACATCTCTATATCGACGAGCTGCTTTGAGATCACCCCTTCGGTCTTTACGCGCGGGCGATTCGATCTGGTCTATGTTCACCGGTACCTCGATCGAGACATCTTCCCGGCCATAATCGAAAGTCTTAAACCGGGCGGCGTCTTGTTCTACCAAACCTTTACGCAGAGTACAGCGGCTGAATGCAGCCCTACAATTGGCCCGACCAACAAAGCCTATCGACTGGCAACCAACGAACTGCTGAGCTTGTGCAGCACGCTCACAATCAAAGTGTTCCTTGAGGATTCTCAGCAGATCCCAAGACGAATCAAATACAGGCTCGCGCTCAAGCGCTCATTGTTGCGACAAAACCCGGTGCCTCATAGGGGTTTATAGGGATCTTGCATGCCAGTTGGCTGTTTTTTAAAACGCTTATACTCCCACTGATACTGCGTCGGGTATTGCCGAACCAAATATTCGACCGCCACATTTAACGCAGTCAACGCCAAAATCTCATCTTCCTGACCCAGATCAGGAACCGTTTGATAATGAACATCAAACCGACCACGTGGATTTCGGATCAAGGCAACCAACAACGGCGTCGCTCCTGATTTAAGCGCTAGGCGGTGAACCAGTCGATCTGTAAATGCAGCCTGGCCGAAAAACGGGACAAATAAGCCCGCCTCAGGCACTTGATCTGGGAGCACCGCTACAGTTCCCCCTTGTTTTAAAACCTTAAACAAGCGTGCCAATCCACGAGGCGTCGTGGGAACCATTTGATTGCCGTAGCGCATTCGAACCCGCTCAATAATGCGCGCCATCGCTTTGAGTTTTGGCGGCTTAAACAACGCAGTCAATTGACCTATTGTTTCAGAATAAAAAGCATTATAGAGCTCCCAGTTCCCTATATGAGGCACCAGTAGGAGCACGCCGTTGCCATCCGCTATGGCTGCTTGGAGATCTTCTTCACCAAATTGATTATCAACCCAGGTTAGCAAGTGCTTACTTTTTTTACACCATACCGCTGGCGTCTCGAAAGCCGTCTGACCGGTCGCAATCAGACTTTCTCGAGCTAGGCCATGATTGATGCGATCCGCGTTTTCAGGAAAGCACCGCGCAAGATTGATTTCCGTAATACGACGGCTCCTCGACCGACTATAAAACAACCACAAGCCGAACAATCGCCCCAGCACTTGCAGCAATCGTCTCGGCAATAATGCAATCATCCGTATCAGCAAATACATTAAGCAAACCATCCTCGAAAGGCCGAATCCCAAGTTTACAGTACTCGAGTAGACAATCCTGCAATCAAATGTCGCTTGGCGAGCCGCGCGATGCGGCGGACAACACCAAGGACCCGCTATCACAGAAGCAGACTGTCTACTGAGACTTCCTGTATAATTCCATTTTTTTCGAGTTAATCGGGACCATGCCCAAAGTTGATACCTTCCAAGATCTGATTCTGACCCTGCAACAATTCTGGGCAGCGAAAGGCTGCGTGCTGATGCAACCGTATGACATGGAAGTCGGCGCAGGGACCTTCCATCCCGCAACCTTTTTAAGGGCGATTGGGCCAGAGCGCTGGTCTTCGGCTTACGTTCAACCCTGCAGGCGGCCGACGGATGGCCGCTATGGCGAAAATCCGAATCGTTATCAATACTATTATCAATTCCAAGTCGTCATGAAACCCAATCCAGAAAATTTTCAAGAGTTGTACCTTGAATCATTGGTTCATCTTGGAATTGATCCCGCGGTCCATGATATTCGCTTTGTTGAAGACAACTGGGAATCACCGACTCTGGGGGCTTGGGGACTTGGTTGGGAAGTGTGGATGGATGGTATGGAGATCACCCAATTTACGTATTTCCAGCAAGTTGCCGGTTTGGAATGCTTTCCCATCATGGGCGAGATTACCTACGGCCTTGAGCGATTATCGCTGTACCTGCAGGGGGTTGAAGACTTCCAACAATTGATTTGGTCCGATAATGGTCAGGGCCAAACCGTGAGCTACGCCGATATTTTCCATCAATATGAAGTTGAGATGTCGGCTTTTAATTTTGACCTTGCTGATATCGATGGCCTGTTCCAGCAATTCGATTATTTTGAAGCCGAGGCCAACCGCTTTTTAGCTGCCAGCTTACCGCTACCAGCCTACGAATATGTCATGAAGGCCTCGCATTGTTTCAACCTATTGGATGCACGGTCCGCAATTTCAGTCACGGAGCGACAACGATTTATCTTGAGAGTGCGCGCCTTAGCGCGGGGTGTTGGCGCATCCTACTTCGAAACTCGGCGAGCAGCAGGGTTCCCGCTTGCTTCTGACAGCGATCGTGCCTTTGTCTTAAAAGGACTACCCGATGCGTCATGAGACTTTGCTGGTTGAAATTGGGACCGAGGAGCTACCGCCGAAAAGCCTGTTGGCCTTACAAACCGCTTTTGCTGAGAACATGCAAAAAGCGTTGGATGTGCGTCAATTCCAATATGGTCCTGTCGCAGCCTTTGCCACACCGCGTCGTCTTGCCGTGCGCATTGCAGACTGCGTCGAGATCCAACCCGAGCAATTGGTTCAACGAAAAGGACCCAAGCTGAGCGCCGCTTTCGATGGCGATGGCAAACCAACCAAAGCGTTGAGCGGGTTTTTAAAATCTTGCGGCATAACCGATCCAAATTTACTCGACCAGGAGGAGACCGAAAAAGGTGCGTGGGTCGTCTACCGTTCCACCCAAGCGGGCGCAACTCTGGGCGCAGAAATTCAGGCAATGCTTACAGAAGCCACGGCAAGTTTACCGATTGCCAAGCGGATGCGTTGGCAGAGTTACCGCACAGAATTTGTGCGACCCGTTCGCTGGCTGGTTGCGCTTTACGGCAATGAGATCCTAAATTGTCAATTCCACGGCAGATCCGCCGGGGCAAGCACCTATGCTCATCGCGCCATGTACAGCGACGACCCAATCATACTCAGCCATGCTGACGAATATGAAACCAAGCTCGAAGCCGGTTTCGTGATTGCGAACTTTGAAAAGCGACAAGCCTTGATCAGTGAACAACTCGCCGCCGCCGCCAAAGCAAGTGGGGCCACGGCTTCTGATGACCCCGCATTACTCGAAGAAGTCACCGCGCTGACAGAGTGGCCCTGTGTTTTAAGGGGCGATTTTGACCCGAGCTTTTTGGCGGTTCCAGAGGAGGCCCTCATCTCCGCCATGCGAGAGCATCAGCGCTATTTTCACTTACGGGATGCAGCGGGCCAACTTCAGCCTCGTTTTCTAACCGTTGCCAATTTAGAAAGCGCGCAACCTGCGCGAGTGGTCGCTGGAAACGAGCGCGTCATAAGGCCGAGACTCACGGATGCGCAGTTCTTTTATAACAAGGATCTTAAGAAACCGCTCGACAAAGCGCTTGGGCAGCTCAATCAAGTGGTTTTTCAAAATGAGCTCGGTTCCTTTGGCGATAAAGCGCGGCGGATCAGCGCCTTAGCCAGTATTATCGCGAAAGACCTGGGCGAAGACGAAGACGAAGCAGCGCGGGCGGGGTTGCTAGCAAAAACAGATCTCGTATCGCTCATGGTCGGCGAGTTTCCAGAATTACAAGGCATCATGGGGAGCTACTATGCCAAAGCGCAAGGGGAGTCTTCTGCCGTCGCAGACAGCATTTTGGGTCATTACTTGCCCCGATTTTCTGGCGATGCGTTGCCTGGCAGTCTGACTGCGTGCGCGGTTGCAATCGCAGATCGTATTGATACCCTAGTTGGCTTGTTTGGTATTGGGCAGCCGCCCACCGGCAGCAAAGACCCTTTTGCATTACGACGGCAATCCTTAGCCGTCGTTCGAATCTGCATTGAGGTACCGCTCGACTTAGATCTTATGGCCCTGCTTGAGACGTCTGCTCGACTCCACACAGCAGAATGTGACATCGCGCCCGTTATGGCTTATATCCTGGATAGATTTGAAAATCTATTAACCGAGCGTGGTGTTAAATGGGACAGTATTCGGGCAATCCGCGCACGGCCAAGCGGCATCCATAATTTGCTCACCGCATCAGAAGACATCAAAAGTCTGGATCATTTTCGCTTGAGCGACGCAAGCGCCTTGGTGATCAAAGCACAAAAACGGGTACAAAATATCCTTGATAAGGCCGATCTGGGGGCAACCGGCAACATCAATCCAGCCCACTTCAACGTTCCCGTAGAAGCTCAGCTGATCACTTGCATTCAATCAATTGAAGCCGTTCGCACCGAATCGATTGCCATCCGCCTTGCAAATGTTGCCGACAGCGCGGAGATCATTGATTCCTATTTCAAAGAAGTGATGGTCATGGACGAGAATCTAACCATCCGCGAAAACCGCTTGAATACGCTGAACCATTTGAACCGCGCGTTAACCGATATTGCTGCCTTTAATCTATTGCAATGACCCGCGGGGGCATCCGCACCATTAAACAGCGCTCAAATGATTCGGTTTTGTTTAGACATCTTTGTTTAGACATCTAAGTTCGCAACGGCCATCGCATTGGCCTCAATAAATTCTCGGCGGGGTTCGACCTGATCGCCCATCAACGTATTGAAGATCTGATCGGCTGAGATCGCATCTTCGATACTCACCCGCAGCATAGTTCGGAAATCAGGATCCATCGTCGTTTCCCAAAGCTGATCTGCGTTCATCTCGCCAAGTCCTTTAAAGCGTTGGCGAGACTGACCGCGCGTTGCTTCTTTCTGAAGCCAATCCAATGCTTGGCTCAACCGACCAACTTCCTGGGCCCGCTCTCCTTTTTGAACCGAACTGCCTGTCGGAACCAAGACCTTCATGCGTTCGCCAAATAAGGCCAAATCACGATAGTCTGCCGAGGCAAAAAATTCATGGGTAAACTCGTAGGTTCGCTTAAACCCGTGGCTGATGACACTCACCGCGGGGTAATAAATCCCGCGTTCAGAATCTTCCAACAGGTCCGTTTCATACTGCGTCTGGGCATTTTGAAGGGTTGCCAACTCCGCCGCCAAAGCAATTGTATACGACCGGACGGTTGCTTCTGTTTTTAAATCCTCAACGTCGAGTCGATCGACGTACTGCATACTACCCAGCACCGTCAGTGGGTAAAGCCGTTCTAACCGCCGCATTTTGTCTTGGACTGCAAAATATTCATGCGCCAAAGCACTAAAGTCTTCGGCAGACATGGGCGCATCATGCCCCGCCGGGGCCAAACTGGCATCATCGAGGGCCAGCTCCAGCACAAACTGATTGAGCTCAGCGTCATCCTTAATATAGCGCTCTTGTCGGCCGCGTTTGACCTTGTACAAAGGTGGTTGCGCAATCAACACATGTCCACGCTCAATTAACTCTGGCATATGCCGAAAAAAGAAGGTCAACAACAACGTTTTAATGTGTGCGCCATCAACATCTGCGTCTGTCATAATGATTATTTTATGGTAGCGCAGCTTTTCGGGATCAAACTCTTGGCGACCAATGCCGCAGCCTAGCGCGGTAATTAGGGTACCGACCTCTGCCGAGGACAACATTTTATCGAAACGAGCTTTTTCAACGTTCAAGATTTTACCCTTCAAAGGCAAAATGGCTTGATATTTTCGGTCCCGGCCTTGCTTCGCAGAGCCGCCAGCAGAGTCACCCTCGACTAAGAAAATTTCAGACTTTGCGGGGTCTTTTTCTTGACAGTCCGTCAGTTTGCCTGGCAAACCTGCAATATCAAGCGCGCCTTTTCGACGCGTCATCTCGCGGGCCTTTCGCGCTGCCTCACGTGCCCTTGCTGCGTCAATCATCTTTTGAACAATTGATTTGGCTTCTTGCGGGTTTTCCAGCAAGAAATCCGCGAAGGACTGACTCATTTCTTGTTCAACCGCGGTTTTAACCTCAGAGGAGACCAGCTTTTCTTTGGTTTGAGATGAGAATTTAGGATCCGGTACTTTAACGGAAATAATCGCGGTTAAGCCTTCTCGAGCGTCATCACCCGTTGTATTCACCTGGGCTTTCTTACCCAACCCTTCCTTTTCGATGTAGGTGTTCAAGGATCGCGTCAGCGCGGTTCGGAAACCCTGTAAATGCGTCCCGCCATCGGTCTGAGGAATATTATTCGTATAGGCCAGCAAGGTTTCTTGATAAGAATCATTCCATTGCAGGGCCACTTCAACGCCGATACCGTCTTCCCGGGCCGCTTTAAAATGAAAGATTTGACTCAGAACCGTTTTATTGTGATTCAAATATTCAACAAAGGAGCGGACACCGCCTTCGTACTGAAACGCTTCTGTTCGCCCTGTTCGTTCATCCGTTAGCTGAATCGCAACCCCTGAGTTTAAAAAAGACAGTTCTCTGAGCCGTTTTGCGAGGATATCGTAATGAAATTCAATGTTTGAAAAGGTCTGTTCTGAGGGTCTGAATCGGCAACGGGTGCCCGTACGCTCGGATTTTCCAACGACTCTTAAGGGCGTTTGGGGCTCTCCATGATGATATACCTGCTCCCAAACCTCTCCACCACGCCAAATCGTGAGCGTCAGCTCAGAAGACAGGGCGTTGACCACCGAAACACCAACGCCATGTAAACCACCAGACACTTTGTAACTGCTTTCATCAAATTTCCCACCCGCATGGAGCACCGTCATAATCACTTCGGCAGCAGATTTGCCCTCGCCTTCATGATAATCCGTTGGAATTCCACGACCATCGTCAGCAACCGTTACCGACTGATCAGGGTGGATAATGACGTCGATGCGAGAACAATGACCCTCTAACGCTTCGTCAATCGAGTTATCGACCAACTCCTGGACCATATGGTGCAAGCCTGTGCCATCATCTGTATCGCCGATGTACATCCCAGGCCGCTTGCGGACCGCTTCAAGGCCTTTTAAAACCTTAATACTGCTAGAATCGTAAGTCCGCTCGTCGCTCATAATGGTCCCCCTTCAGTATCCTGAATTATACCCTGTTTCACGTGAAACAGCCGGTTTAATTTGTCCCCCCAGAATTGATTTAAGGCTTCTGGGTCAGTGGATGTCGTAAAAATTTGCTGGTTGTTTTCTGTTAAGCACCTTGAGATAAGCTGACCGTGGTCCCCATCTATTTCTGCAACCGGGTCATCAACCAATAAGATCGTTTTTTGGCGCACCGCATCGGGCAAGCAGCTCAATTGGGCCAAACTGAGCGCCCAAGCTAACATTTTCGCCTCGCCTCGGCTGTAGTGCTCAGGCACAGAGCGACCCTCCGCCGACAATCTTAAATCTGACCGATGCAGGCCTTTCTGCGAAAATCCTCTCCGAAGATCGGTTGCAAGATCAGCCTGCAAAGCTTCCTCTAGGGACATCTCTGGTGGCCAGCCACGCCGATACTCAAGCTTCAAGCCATCAAAACGCCCAAGTAATCGCGTAATTCGGAGAAACTCAAGACGAAGCTGCTGATAATAGGCTTCACGGTATCCATCGATTAGCTCACTATGAGTCGCTAAAACGCGCGTCCAGTCCCTTAACGCGTCATTTGAGCGGCCGAGTTTTAATAACTGATTTCGTTGCTGAAATGCCCGCGCGCAGGCTCGCCACGCTTCCGAAAACTGAGGTTTCACGTGAAACAACCCCCAATTTAAAAACCGTCGCCGCCGCTCCGGCTCCCCCAGCACCAATTGAATCGTATTCGGATCAAAAACCATCGTCGGCAGAGCCGCCGCCAGGGCGCTACTGCGTACGATGGGTTCTTGATTAAGCCGCAACTGATGTCGTTTGCTGCGGCCCCGTTGAACCGCCAACTGATCTCCACCCTTGGTTCTTCCGCGAACCAATGCGAACTCCGAGTCATCTGCAATCACCGACGCTGCATGCTGGGCACGAAATGACCTGAAATGGCCCAAAAAATAAACGGTTTCGAGCAGGCTGGTTTTACCGCTGCCGTTGTCGCCATAAAACCCATTGACGCCCAAGCTTGGCGTTAGGGTTGCCTGCTGTATGTTCCTAAAACTGAGAACTTCCAGCTGGCTTAGGCTCATAGCTTCATCGGCATGATCACATAGAGGGCATTTTCTACCGCTGGATCTTCAATTAAAGCGCTACTATTGCCATCAAACACCGTAATTTTCACCGTTTCCCCGCGGATTACATTCAGAACATCCAACAGATACCCAACGTTGAAACCAATCTCTAAAGGTGTGCCCGCATAGTCGACCGGCAACGTTTCTTCCGCATCCTCTTGTTCCGGGTTATTGGTGCTTAGGGTAATCAGACCTTCGCTGAAACTGACTCGAATACCCCGAAATTTCTCGTTCGATAAAATTGCTGTGCGATTCAATGCCCGCCGTAAATCTTGTTTGTTCGCGACAATCTGTTTATCACCATTTCTTGGAATCACGCGCTCGTAATCTGGAAATCGACCGTCGACCAATTTGGTTGTTAATTGAAAAGGCCCGGTGGATAATCGCAAATGATTCGCCCCAAAAGCGAGGGACACGTCTTCATCACAATCATTAAGCAGCCGTTGCAGCTCTAAAACGCCTTTACGCGGCACAATCACTTGCGAGGCGGGTTCATCCGTTCGCTCGCCCAGTTGATGGTCATTTAATGCCAACCGATGGCCATCCGTCGCGACACACCTGATCGCGCCAGAACCCTGCTCGACTAACATGCCATTTAAGAAATACCGCACATCCTGCTGAGCCATGGCAAAAGCCGTTAGATCCAATAACTGCTTCATAACCTCGGCCTGAATTGCCACTTCACTATCCGCACTGGCAGTCTCAACGGCCGGAAAATCACTTGCTGGCAAGGTTGACAAGTTCGAGCGGAATCGCCCAGACCGAATCTCCAACCGGTCTGCTTTCAAGGTAATATCGATTTCGGCGTTGTCCGGTAATTCCCGACAAATATCAACAAACTTTCGCGCAGGCACGGTCACTTCACCGTCTAAATCTACTGCTGCGTTGAGTTGCCCAACCATTTCAACCTCAAGGTCCGTTCCCGTCATCGAAAGCCGAGAGCCCTCAACGCGCAGTAAAATGTTGGACAAAATAGGGAGCGTTTGACGCCGCTCAATCACACCCGCTACCTGCTGCAGCGGCTTTAACAACGTTTCGCGATTGATTGAAAACTTCATGGCTCAATCCTTACTTAGGGGACCAATATTGAACAAGATCAGATTAAAAACGGTCAAAATTCTTTTTCGAAGACCTTTTGTTTGTTAGTACTTACTAGCATAATTAACTATATAATCATTGGGCTGATTACGAACTGTGCATGATCGTCTTCGGGATCCGTTATTAAACACGGACTTGTTTGTCCCGATAACGCAACCTGCACAACCTCGCTCCCAACGGCGTTCAATGCCTCAATTAAGAAGTCTACATTGAACCCAATCTCTAAGTCCTCGCCATCGTACCGAACCGCCAGGGTTTCTTCCGCCTGCTCTTGCAGTGGATTATTGGTAAACAACGATAACCGGTCTGGCACAAGGGATAACTTCACGTTTTTGTAGACCTCATTCGACATGACGGCCGTTCGAATCAGCGCTTCTCGAAACACCTGACGATCACAAGAAAAGTGCTTGTCGGAGCCCACTGGAATCGCTTTGTCGTAATCTGGATACTCACCATCAATCAACTTAGAAAGGAACCGGCATCCCGTCATCTCAACCAATAGACAGTTTTCTGTAAACGACAATGTCACCTCAGTATCCACCTCGTCTAACAATTTAACCAACTCCAGAACGCCTTTTCTCGGAACGATCGGCCTGCCCTGTAACTCGCCATCATGCTGAACCGGTCTGCTGACAACGGCCAACCTTTGACCATTCGTTGCCACCAAGCGCAATAAGCCTTGGCTTAGCTCAAAAAGCATGCCATTGAAAAAGTACCGAACATCTTGCTGCGCCATAGCAAAACTCGTCTTTGCCAGCATTTGTCGAAATGGCTGGGTTTCAATGCGAAAGGTCTGTATTGGTTGGCCCAGACCATCAATATTGGGAAAGTCTTCAGCTGGCAGTGTTGAAAATTGTGATTCGAACGCGCCGCTACGCAACACCACATGCTGATCGCTACGTCTAAAGTCCAACCGAGCATCTACGGGTAAATGCTTACAGATCTCCAGGAGTTTCCGGCCAGGCAAGGCGCAGCGGCCTTCAGTCTCAATATTGAGGCTGTCCCCGTCAACCCCGATCTGAGTCTGCAGCTCCACTTCCTGATCTGTTGCTGTCAAGGTAACGCCTTGCTGATTCACCGCAACCAGAACATGCGATAAGATCGGCAAGGTTTGTCGCTTTTCAAGCACACTCACTACTTTCAACAAGGGCTCTAACAAATCCGACCGATTGAGGGAGAATTTCATAACATTGCTCTAAACGTGACACCGTTAAACGCCCAAAGTTGCCAGGACGGATTTATCTTTTAATCTTTACCAGAATCTCAGCAGCCCAAGGCTACACAGGCCGAAGGCGCTTCAGTTTATCATCGATTTCAAGCCTTATCGATTTCAAGCCCTATCGATTTCAAGCCTTGATGCAGCGACTTCTGACCCGACCTTTCGTTTTTCGCCCTTGCCAGCACGACCCAGAATCACGCCTTCAACTGGTTAAAAGCCGTCGCAAATTTCGATAGTCATCTTTGATTTCTGAGTTCATTTCCCGCAACTCTTCAACTTTCCGACAAGCATGCAGCACCGTTGTATGGTCTCTGCCACCAAACGCATCCCCAATTTCCGGCAAACTGTGGTTCGTCAATTCCTTTGAAAGCGCCATGGCAACTTGTCGCGGTCTCGCTAATGATCGATTTCGCTTCTTCGACAGCAGGTCACTCATCCGAAGCTTATAATAGTCGGCAACGGTTTTCTGAATATTATCAATACCAACCTGGCGTGCCTGAATCGCGATCAAATCTCTTAATGCTGACTTCACCTGATCAATTGATATCGGCCGTCCAGCAAATCGAGCATTGGCAATCACCCGCCTTAATGCCCCTTCCAACTCTCGGACATTTGATCGAACGCGCTCAGCTATGAAAAACGCGGCATCAGAGGGGATATAGACCGCCTCACGCTCTGCCTTTTTTAACAATATTGCCACTCTTGTTTCCAACTCTGGCGGCTCAACAGCTGCCGTCATGCCCCAAACAAATCGACTCTCCAGACGCTCTTCAAGGCCTTGGATTTCTTTGGGGTATCGGTCACATGTCAGCACAATTTGGCGGCCATCTTCTTGTAACCTATTGAAAACATGAAAGAATTCTTCTTGGCTTTTAGACCCTTTTGCTAAAAATTGAATATCATCCATCAACAGCACATCAACTGAGCGATAATATTGAGTAAACTCAGACATGGCGCCATGCTCGATGGCTCGAACCATATCCTCCATGAAGCGTTGGGAGTACATATAGGCAACTTTCAATTCAGGATGTCGGTCTGCAATTGCGTTTCCCACCGCATGCATCAAATGGGTTTTGCCAAGACCGACGCCTCCGTACAACAACAATGGGTTATACGATGAACCACCCACATTTTCTGAGACTTGAATCGCCGCCGCTCTAGCCATTTCATTAGAACGACCGCCGACAAAGGAATCAAACGTAAACGATTTGTTGAGCTCAAGGAGTGGATAAAACGCTTCTCGTTCAGAGAAACTATTCTTTTGGGTCGTTTTTGGTTCACTAAACCTCGGATCAGCGCGACTTTCACCGCGTTGACTGCCTATTTTAAGCGCCACCCGGTGCATACCTGATTCTAGGAGCACCGCCTTGATCCGGACCAAAAACTGACGTTCAACCGTATCCAGAATGTATTTGTTCGGCGCGTACACCACGCCGTCGTCTGCGGTGCCGACAAGCTGTAACGGTTTAATCCAAGTGTTGTACTGCTGAGCGGTCAACTCAGTTTCTAAACGCGATAAACAACTTTGCCAAATCGAAGACACCACTACATTATTACTCTTATCGCTCACCAAGATAGACCGGAACCAATGCGTCCCGAATTAGGTCTTTGAACAATTTGGACAATCGCATCCAGTAACATCCCAAATTGCTTGTCAAACCCAGGACTTCGATACTAACCCTAAACCCTGAACCATGACCAGTGGTAAACCTTTTTTTCCACAAAAAAACTGATATTAATTCAACGGTTTATTGCAAAACCTGTGGATAACTTGTGGGTAGCCTGTCAGCGGAAAGCGCGTCGTGAGCATCGACGCACTTTCATGTGGATAACCCAGGCTTTAGTGCGACCTCTACGCACAAGCAATGCAGCAATAGCGCACACGTTATCCACCTAGTCGTGCGTCACATAACCAATTGTAATCACTCTTAAAAACGAGGGTATCCACAGAAAAACACGCCTTAATAAAAACAATAACAATAAATTATATATATAACTAACTTCTTATATTACGCCCTTAGCAGCCAACCTTGTTAGATCAACCCTGCATACAAACGCGTTGACTGAATCCACCAGACTCTTTAGAATCGCGCGTCCAAAGTCTTGTGGGATAAAAACGATGAAGCGTACTTTTCAACCCAGTGTAATCAAAAGAAAGCGCACCCACGGATTTAGAGCGCGAATGGCAACAAAAGGCGGTCGACTCGTGATTAAACGTCGTCGCGCAAAAGGCCGTAAGGTATTGTCCGCTTAAACTGAGGTATCTCTTGGCCTCAACTTGAGTTGACGAACCGATGGCAAGTCCTACGAAGTCTCTTTCCTCCCACCATCGTATGCACAATAGCGCCGAATTTGATTCAGTATTTAAAACACCGAGTCAAAAAGTGCACAGTACAAGTTTCCTAGTGTTAGCCAAACGCTTGGACGACTCACTCGGCAAGCTTGGACTCGTCGTTGGCAAAAAGAATATCCCAAAAGCCGTTGCTCGTAATCGGTTCAAAAGAATCGTTAGGGAGTCCTTCCGGCACCTGAAAAAAAGCAATATTGATTATGTCGTGTTGGCAAAGCGACCCCAAAAATTAGAGACCAAGGCATCTCTCCGACGTGCGCTTGACGAAGCTTTTTTAAAAATTAACACAGCAGAGGCATCTGATGATCTCTAAACTCATGATGGTTATCATCAAAGGTTATCAAAGCTTTATCAGCCCTCTAATTGGGCCTCACTGCCGATTTTCGCCCACTTGTTCCCAGTACGCTCTGGAGAGTTTTGAAAAGCACGGTTTTGTTCGAGGCCTTGGATTAAGCTTGAAACGCATTGCTAAATGTCACCCTTTCCATGCGGGCGGCATCGATGAAGTACCCGAGATTAGCGAAAGGCAACGGTAATGGATTATCAAAGAATTCTAATTTTCATGGGTTTGGCCGTCACAGGTTATTTGCTTATGCTTGCTTGGCAGGAAGACTACGGTCATCAATCCACTCGAACTCAAATCGAGCCCAGCAACAACCGATCGGTCGAAGCCTTTCCATCGGAACCAGCGGCTTCTAGTGGGGACTCGTCCGCTCAAGCGCTACCGTCTGACACCTTTATTCCTAATGTCGACGTCGCACCAAAGGTCGCACCAAGTCGTTCTGCCGCCAATATTGTTCACGTTCAAACCGATGTCTTCAAGATCGACATCGACCTGATGGGTGGCGATATCGTCTCGTTGGCGCTACCTGAGTATCCCGCGGCACTGGTTGATCCGGGTCAACCTTTAAAGTTAATCGATGCAGGTAACCAATATGTCGCACAGAGCGGCTTAATTGGACCCAATGGCACAGATAAGAATGGTGCTCGCCCGGACTATGAAGCGCGTGCCAAAACCTTTGAACTTAAAACAGGGCAGTCCGAGCTTGAAGTCGTACTCACGCCTAGGGACCCCGACGTGAACGGCATACGAATTTCTAAAATATTTACCTTTAGACCCCAAAACTACTTAATTGATGTGCGTTATGAAGTCATCAATGGCTCCAACGCCCCGGTGAGTATGGCTTTTTTTGGACAAATTAAACGCGATGGTAGACCGCCGTTGTTTCAAGTCGATAATGTAATGGGGCTGCAACCCTATCTTGGGATCGCGACGCGAACCCAAGAAGACCTGTACAACAAAATTGATCTGTCGGATCTAGAAGATGGGGCTTATCAGCAAGATTTCACAGGGGGGTACATTGCCTTTCTTCAGCATTATTTTTTAAGTGCGTGGGTACCGTCGCAATCCGACTCGGTTCGGTATTACGCACGCGCTTTAAATGTGACGGATGAGCCGGCGCAAAACCTGTACACCTTAGGCTTCACTTCAGGCGTTTTAACGGTCGCTCAAGGCGGACGCGGGGAACTCGGTGGATCTTTTTATGCGGGACCAAAAAATCAATCAACCTTGGCAGAGATTGCTAAGGGCCTTGATTTAACGGTTGATTACGGTTTTTTGTGGTTTATAGCGCAACCCTTGTTCTCCGCTCTCACCTGGATTCATTCTTTGGTGAATAACTGGGGATTTGCCATTATCTTACTCACGGTCTGCGTCAAAACTTTGCTGTATCCGCTTTCTGCGGCAAGTTTTAAATCAATGGCCAAGATGCGGAAGTTGCAGCCCGAAATGGTGCGATTGAAAGAGCGGTATGGTGAAGATAGGCAAAAATTTAGCCAGGCGATGATGGAGCTGTATAAAAAAGAGGGCGCAAACCCCCTTGGAGGATGCTTGCCTATTTTGCTTCAAATGCCCGTGTTTTTAGCGCTGTATTGGACCCTGATGGAGAGTGTTGAGCTGCGGCATGCGCCGTTTATCCTCTGGATCGATGATTTGTCTGTGATGGACCCTTTCTTTGTCTTACCAATTTTAATGGGTATCTCGATGTATCTCACGCAAATGATGCAGCCAGAGCCGCCCGATCCGGTTCAGGCGAAAGTCTTTAAATTTATGCCCATTATTTTCACGGTGTTTTTCCTGTGGTTTCCGTCCGGTCTGGTTTTGTATTGGCTGATCAACAACATCCTTACGGTGTTGCAGCAACTGTATGTGACGCGTCAACTTGAAAACGCACCCAGAAGCTAAGACCCCAGACGCTCCTGAGACGATTATTGCTGAAGCAACACCTTCTGGTCACGCTGGTATCTCGGTTGTGCGCCTTTCGGGCGCAAACGCCTTAGCCATTGCGCAAGGTGTCGTGGGGCCAATCAGTAAACCTCGGCATGCTTATTTTCGATCCTTTAAAACCTCAACTGGGGACACTTTTGATCAGGGCTTGGTCTTGTATTTTAAAGCACCAAATTCTTTCACCGGCGAAGACATCGTTGAATTTCAGGGTCATGGCGGCCCCATTGTCGTTCATTCTCTGATTCAAACCTGTGTTGAAGGGGGCGCCAGAATGGCGCGACCAGGCGAGTTTAGTGAGCGGTCTTTTTTGAACGACAAGATGGACTTGGTGCAACTTGAGGCTGTGGCCGATCTGATTGCGAGCGCGTCCGAGCAGGCTGCAAAAAGCGCGCTCGGGTCTTTGACGGGCATTTTTTCAAAAGCAGTGAACGCGCTTGTTTCTGCAGTGACTGAGCTTCGAATTTATATCGAGGCGTCGATTGATTTCCCGGAAGAGGAGATCGATTTTCTGGCAGAACCTTTTGTACTTGAACGAACAACAATGATTGAAGCCCAATTGGAGGAGATCTTAAAGCAGGCCGAGCAGGGTCGAAGGCTGCAGGCAGGATTATCGATTGCGCTTGTTGGGTCGCCGAACGCGGGTAAGTCCAGTGTTCTAAATCGGTTTTCAGGTCAAGACAGTGCGATTGTGACGGCGGTACCGGGTACAACACGGGATGTGATTCGTGAGCAATTAGTGTTGGATGGTTATCCGATTCAAATCGCAGATACGGCGGGTATCCGTGAAGCCGCAGACGAGATCGAACGAGAGGGTATCGCGCGCTCGTACCAAACGGCTTTGATGGCAGATTTGTCGCTATGGATCATCGATGTAACCACCCTCGATTTGCCCCGTCTGAATTTGAGCCGAAGCGTGCTTGAGCGACACTTGGTCGCGGCTCAAGCGGCCTTGTTTCAAGATGATGCACCGCTCAAGCGACTGATTGTCCTAAACAAAATGGATTTATTGCCTGAAATCATGCAAAACCAGTTATCGGACTTGTTAGTGCGGGATGCCCACATCTTTATGGTGTCGGCCAAGACGGGTCTTGGCTGGGATGATTTGGCCTCCGGCATTAAGGCAATGGCGGGTGTTAGCGAAGATTCGGAGTCATTGTTTTCTGCGAGGACCCGCCATATCGTCGCATTAACTGAAGCGGCTCAGCATTTGGCTGAGGCGAAAAACAGTTTGATAACAGGGTTGCCAGGAGAATTTATGGCAGAAGACTTAAAGCGAGCCCAGGTTGCGCTCGGTGAAATTACGGGGCAGGTCACGAGCGATGACCTGCTTGGGAAAATATTCAGCAGTTTTTGTATCGGTAAGTGAGGAACGTTTGTAGGGCTTGGGATCCGAGCCAAAGCATCCTAACATTGCGTGAGGAGTCGGTTGGCGTAATCCCTAGTCGGTAAAGGCCCAGTTGTCACCTGGTAGACCTTAGACCGGAGAGGCTGGGCGAGCGTCGATAACCCTATTGGCATGAATAGGGCCAACCAATAATTCGAGGGTAGTGCAGTGCAAGAGACATTTGATGTGATTGTTGTGGGCGGAGGCCATGCCGGCAGCGAAGCGGCCCTAGCAGCTGCGCGCATGGGCGCCGAAACACTGTTGGTGACTCAAAATATTGAGACCTTGGGTCAAATGTCCTGCAATCCGGCCATTGGCGGGATTGGCAAGAGCCATTTGGTTCGCGAAATTGATGCCTTGGGCGGCGTGATGGCCGAGGCAGCGGACGCCGCCGGCATTCATTTCAGGGTTTTGAATGCCCGAAAGGGCCCTGCTGTCCGAGCCACGAGAGCCCAAACGGACCGCCAATTGTACAAACAATTCATTCGGGCTCGATTGGAAAACCAACCCAAGCTCAGAATTTTTCAACAATCGGTTGATGATTTGATCGTTGAAGGTGACCGAGTC
>Ga0115567_10000436_pt1 | contig 41197 bp, 29 predicted proteins | sample COGITO_mtgs_1204_2_FD_88679 | JGI IMG/M metagenome (GOLD analysis project Ga0115567, IMG submission 88679) | Pelagic marine microbial communities from North Sea - COGITO_mtgs_120412 | ecosystem: Environmental > Aquatic > Marine > Epipelagic | place: Germany:Helgoland, sampling site Kabeltonne...
CAAAAACGTTTTTTTTGACCGCTTTATTTAATAGTTCATGTAAGCCACGGATAGGCTTCATCAATTGAACGCCGTTATGTTGCTCTTCTAAACCTATATCGACCTTCAAAAATGGCACTATTTGTTTTTTTTGCCATAAATAATCCGCAGAGGCGAGCCCTTCTACTTCCCTATCTAAAGTGTTTTCAAACAGAATGGCAGCTAAAATACTATCACCAGAAAAGGCTTCACTGGTCATAATACGGGTACGCATTTTATGCACTTTTGTAAACATTTCTTCATCGCCAGAATATCGGTTTTCTGAAATGCCGTATAGTCGCAGCACTTTTGGTGTACTGCCACCGCTTTGATCTAAGGCTGCTATAAAACCTTTTTCAGTTTGTATTTTTTTTAACATATCTGCGCGAATTTGTGATGCCATTAACAGTTTCCTTATTTGGATCATTGTAGGTATAAAGCGCAACTCTTAGGGCTGCTTTCTCATATTACTCGTGGTTAGCATACCTTACCTAATGACAATTCTAAAACGCCCCAGCAGGTTTCAGCCTATCTAAAACCTGTTCCCAAGAAAAGTAGGTACTCAGGTTTTGCCTTAACATATCAAGCTAAGTACTGTTACAATCACGTCAATATAGGCAGCATGTTTAGCCGCTTTCAGCTAAATAGGTTGGTGATAAATTTTAACAGAATATTAATGAGAAAATCATATGAAAATTTGCTGGGCTTTTGGTTTTATACTTTATTTTTTCATAACGCTAGCAGCGGCTAATGATTTTAAACACATTCCATTAACTGATTTTAGAACCGGTAATAGTGTTACTTTATCCAATTTTGATCAGTCAAAACCCACTTATATTAAAATGTGGGCGACATGGTGTAAGCCCTGTATGCAACAAATGCCCCATTTTCAAAGTATTAATGAAAAATATGGCGACAAAATTAACATTTTAGCCGTCAACATTAATATCAATGAAGATAATCAATATATTCAGGATGTTATTCAAAAATTCGGGCTAACTATGCCGGTATTGCTAGACAATGAAGGTCAGTTAGGTGTTGCTCTTGGATTAGTGGGAACACCCTTTAGTGTCCTTATAAATACCGACGATAACATTGTTTACACAACACACGAATCTGATCAAATACTGGATACTTTTATAGATAAGCTTGCACAAGGCCAAAAGCTTAAAAATGAAGGGAGTGATTTACTTAACGATCAACAAAAGAAAAACATCATCGAACCTTGGTTGAAAGGAGATCATATCTTATTTTTCTCAGCCACTTGGTGTGATTGGTACCTTAAAGATTCAAGGCCCGATATGGCAAACCATTGTAAAAATATCCAGTCAAATATTAATAAAATACATGAGAAATCCAATAACATTGCCTGGCATGGATTTGTTAATCATTTATGGACAGACAAAAAAACACTCGCGGATTTTATTAAACTTTACGACATACAGCTACCCTTCGACATTGATTTGGGTGGTGTGTTATTCAATCACTTTAATATTAGAAAAATACCTACCATTATTAAAATTGAGAAGGGTAAAATCACTAAAAGAATAACCGGTGATGACATCAATAAAATGGCTCTAGAATAACAGCGTCACGTCTATCAAGGGCTCCTTGGTTGCGACTTTTAATAAAATTCTGCAGCCAAGTTGTTCATCTAGCATAACTTCGTATGGGTATATCCAACTAATTTTCCAACAAGATAGCCATGCTAAGCTAGAGCATTATTTCCAGTTATTATGCCCATCAGGAGTAACAGCAATCCCAACTAATGTAACTTTGTGTTTGCCTTTCTAATGATTTCCAAGGTGTGTTTGTCAGAGCTAAATACCGAGTTTAAGCCTTGAGGCTCTTGTGGTGGATCGGCTAAAAGGTCTTCGCCGGCTTTGCCAATGCCTGCATAACCCCAGAAATTACAGCCAGCAAAGGTACCTTGTTTGGCAAAACTATCTGCAATTTGTGAAAACACGGCCTGATAAAACTGATTTCTGTATGTGGTGCTTTGCCCGGGAGCAAGGGACTCTTTATCTCTTGGAAAGCCAAACTCAGATAACACTATAGGTTTATCGAGTTTGTCGGCCGTCTTGATGTGCTGGTTAATGTATTCGGTGGCTTTTTGTATCGCCATTAAGGTACTTTTTGACTCGTTTTTAGGATCATACCAAGACCAGTTTTTAGGCCATATATGCATAGTCAAATAGTCAATCTTGGGATTTTGGTGCACCCGTTGATATATTTGCATATCGTTAGCGCTACCCGCTGTGCCTTCATTACCCGTTGAGATAAGTTGCTGAGGCGCCAGTGCTGAAATTTTCTCAACTACCTCATTAAGCCAGTGAGTAAAGTACTTTTCATTGGCTGCATCGAATACTCTGGGTTCATTCGCCACCTGCCAGCTCATGATAGTGGGGTCGTTGTTGTATTTTGTACCGTCAATTGAATTGGTTCGTCCAATGACCTTGTCAATATGGGCTAAAAAAGCCTTTCTGCAGGGCTGGCACTGATGAAATTGTTTAGTATATTGCATATAGTCTTGCCAACTATATTGTTCTAAGAATGGGTTGGGGATAGTGCCGTAACCATTCCAATTGAGGTATTGGGCCATGCCTCCCGACCAAATCCAATTGTTATTTAAATATAACACCGCCAGCATATTACGTTTTTTCATTTCTACTAACAGATGATCTAAACCAGTGAATAACTTCTCATTATATTGACCTTGTTTGATTTGCAGGGCAGGGGACACCATTTGTGGATATTCACCTTGTTCAGCACCTACTAGCACTCTGAGGTTATCGATGCCATTGGCTTGCATGTCATCAAGTTCCATGCGCATTCTGACTAAGCCTGCTTCACTGGTGCCTATAAGTGGTCCATACCAATAATTGGCGCCGACAAAATAATAAGGTTGTCCGTTTTTAATGAATTGACCATTTTGCACGGTAATAAATTTGTCAGGCGTGTTGGTGCCAATAACCAATGATTGAATATTTGAAGGTGTCGACTCACCGGTTTCATTTTTGGCGATCACTCGATAGTAATAGGGCTTACCGATTTTTAATGCACTGTCATCAGAAAACAGTTTATCAACCGCAGGATTAAACTGAGGTTTGCCATCGGATATCTTGTCGCCAATCACTAGCCATGGGCCTTCTTGATTTTCTGAGCGCTCAATACGATAGTGGCGACCTAAAGGTGAGCCCATCCATTTGATGTTTTCTGGGGAGCTGATTTCTCGTAATTTTGGCGCTTCTGGGGCAGCAAGTTCAGGGACTTTTTGCTTGCCATTCATGCCCGCTGTGGCATGTCTAACTATATTAATGACGGTACTTTCTTGGTTATTGTCAGCTTCTTTAAAGCCGGGTAAACGATAACTGTAATGCCCCGTTCCTTCTTTATGAAAATAAAACCCTCCGTCGTGACGATGGCCTCTAAATCCCCAGATAAACGCACCTACGGTTTTTGCACCATTAACCTCATAATTTACTGCGGTGTGCATAATCTTTTCTAAAACTGTGGCGTCTTCTAATCCAAACTCACCCACCATATAGGCTTTTTTACCGGCTATTTGCTTAAGGTTTTGTTTGATGGTGTCGGGGTTATTATTACCATTAACCGTATAAAAATGATTGGAGATAATATCCACATGGGGGTTGTTGATAGCAAAGTCATTGATGGTTAAATAGGTACCGTCGACAATCAATTGATGGGGCGCTAGGGTGTTGATGTGAGCCACGGTTTTTTCAAGAAAAGCTTGGTTGGTATCTTTTAGCTCATTGCCTGTTTCCCAGGCCATGATGGCTTTTTCGTCAAAATAGTAACGGCCGGTTAGGGTATTTTTCCTGGTGATAACTTGGCGAATAATATCTAAATAGGCAGCATAGGTGCGACTGCGGGTATCGTAGAAGTCGCTTTCTTGTTCACCATAAAAAGCCGCAAGTTGTTGGCGTCCACCCCACCACTGCCAGTGATCGATAAAAGGCAGAATTAACCTCAGCTCATACTGATCTGCCAGGGCAATCATGTGATCATAGACTTCCATGGCCTGTTCATTCAGGCGCGGCATACCATCTGCTGCTAAGGGTTTTAAAATGTGAGTTTGTCTTTGGCAAGCCTGATCAGATGGGTCTTCAACGGATAATACGTAAATGCGCATGGCTTTATGTCCGGTGCCCGTTAGCGCTTTGATCCAGTTTTCTTGTTCGTCTTCAGTGGGCCATTGAAAATATTGCCCCCAACCTCTTGGGTCTTCAGGGCATTTGCCTTTTGCATCATTCTCTATTCTATGTAATTCAGGGGCGTGTATTCCGGCAAATCGAAAGGTTTTTTCACCATCAAAAAGCTGATGACCTTGCCTAGTGATAAAGTTGTCGATGGCAAACACAGGTAAACAAGTCGTTAGTAGGGCAAAACTAATTAGCCACCGCATAGTTAACTCCGTTCTGATTAGCGCTTATCTGGGGTGTTTGAGGTTGCTGCAACGCATTTTGTCGAAGTAATTCAGCGGTCTCCATCATTGCGCGTCCGTTGTGGTAGGGGCCTTTCCAAAACCCTGCTTTATATTCGATACAGTTAGGATTTTGTTCACGCTTGGCTGCCCAGTGCCACTCACCATTCTTTTGGTCAAGATGTTGTTCTTGGGTAAACTGCCAAATTTTCTCGCAAGTTAATAGATATTCGCATTCGCCCGTTAAATGATAGGCATTTAAAAACCCTACTAGGGCTTCAGCTTGTACCCACCAAAAACTGTCTTGTTTTTTGCTTTTATCTGCAAAAGTGAAGTGGTCACATACCTGACCTAAATCACCAATGGACTGTTCTAAACAAACCTGTGCCATTGTGATAATGCTAGGGCGGTATTTTTCACTTAAAGACGGCACATCAAGGGCATTTAATGCATCCCATAGCAGCCAACTGCACTCTATGTCATGGCCGTATGAAAATGAGTCAGACAGATCGCTCCAATCGTTATCTAAAAATAAAAATAGATGGTGAGTTTTAGGGTCTAATATGCGCTCAAAAATAAGTGCAATCAGCTTGGTTAAGGCAATGCCAACCTGTGGGTTTTTTGTGGCCCGGTACAGACCTGTATAGGCCTCTAAAATATGAATATGGGTATTCATGCTTTTGGGCGAGTTCATGTCTTTAGTACTGAGTCTTACATCTTTTAAACCCTGCCAGTTTTTATTAAAAGCTTCTAAGTAGCCGCCATGTATTGGATCAATCGCATGTTTTTCAATCAGTGAAAAATATTGTAAGGCTTTTTCAATAGCTAAAGGGTCGCGTGTCAGTAGGTAATAAGCAGATAGCCCATATATGGCAAAGGCTTGTGCATAAGTTTGTTTTTTACCATTAATACATTTTCCGCTGCAATCTAGCTCCCAAAAAACACCGCCGTGCTGCTCATCATCAAAGTAATTAAGCAAATATTGATAACTTCGCTCGGCGATTTGACGATAATTGTCATTGGTGTATTCTTTGGCAGCTTGGCTGAAGAACCACAGTATACGGGTATTTAAAATTATGCCTTTATTGGCACCAGCGACCACTTCATTATCAACGTTTATTTCACCGTGAAAGCCTCCCAAAGCTGTGTCCAATGTATGTTCCATCCACCAGTTGGCAATGTTATGACATTCCAGATCCATGTTTTGGGAGGTGAAATCTACCAATAATGTTTTAGTATCGCTCATTTACTATTCCCCTTGGTTGGCCAAGTTGTTGTCTATCAGTTGATTGATGGTTGCAACTGATTCAGCGGACCTAAGACCATCTTCTGGCGTATTGAGTACATAATCGATGAGTTGCTCTAATGTAGTGGTCGCAACGTGCATACGTGTGTCAGATGACGCATAATAAATATGCACTTGATTATCTTGATTAACTGTCCAGCCATTAGAAAAAACCACGTTAGACACATCGCCGACTCGTTCTGCCCCCTCTGGTGCAATAAAATGACCACCCGGACGGTGGGTTACGCACCAAGGTTTATTTAAGTCAGTCATAAACATATACAACACGTATCGCAAACCTGCGGCGGTGTTACGTACACCGTGAGCAAGGTGCAACCAGCCCTGTGAGGTTTTTATGGGGGCAGGGCCTTGGCCATTTTTGATTTCTTTTATGGTGTGGTAAACCTTACCATCAACAATGAGTTCATCTTTGATTTCGGCGCATTCCATCGACTTGGTTAAACCCCAGCCAATACCGCCACCGCCACCTACACTAATAAATCCGTCTTGTGGCCGTGTATAAAGTGCATATTGTCCATCAACAAATTCAGGATGAAGCACCACGTTGCGCTGCTGACCCGAATAAGTAATCAAATCAGGTAGTCGTTCCCAGTTGACTAAGTCTTTTGTTCTGGCAATACCACATTGGGCAATGGCGGCAGACAAGTCGTTGGGTCGTGAAGTATCTTTACGTTCAGTACAAAACAGGCCATAAATGTATCCGTCCTGATGTTGAACTACACGCATATCGTAAACATTGGTATCGGGTTCGTCAGTTTCAGGCATAACAATAGGCCGTTGCCAAAAGGTAAAGTTATCCACGCCGTTATCACTTTGCGCTACCGCAAAAAATGATTTTCTATCATTACCTTCTACTCTCACTACAAGCAGGTACTTCCCGTCTAAATATATAGCACCTGAATTTAATGTCGCGTTTACACCGATACGCTCCATCAAAAAAGGATTGGTGGCTTGATTGAGATCATAGCGCCATACAAGGGGAATGTGCTTATTGGTGACAACAGGCTCAATCCAACGCTGATAAATACCATTAGATTCCGACTTTGGCAGATTCTTTTTTGTTAATAATGTTTTTTGAACGACAAATAAATTGTCTACTTTTTGTTTATAATTCATTGGGCGGTGTCCACCATATTGTTACAATTTGATGGGCGCATAGACCCATCACTTTTAATATTCGATACTTATTTACATCATCCGGTAACCGGTTACACATTTTTACTGCGTATATACATGCCTATTCCATTTTATAATCTAAGTGGCTACGACCACTTTATCCTCAGTTGAGTTTTCTTCTGGCATATCACTAGGATAATCTTCCATTTTGTTCCACCAATTAATTTTTAAGTAAATTGATGCAACAATGACGATGCCAAGTGCCACTGTCATAGGCAAAAATTGCTGTATCACTAAGAATATAGGCGCGGCTATTAGCCCTGAATGCCAAACCACCCCTACCAATACATTGCTTAGATCGCGGACCACATTTCGATTGGGTTGAACATCTGGATGGTCCTTCCTGATCTCTTCTAATACCGGTTTCCAAAAGCCCCAAGGACGAGTTTTGATATAAAAATGTTTTAGCACCTGCATATCATCTACTTCAGTTAGCATGGATACAATAACGCTGGTTGCCAAGCATATGCCAAATAAAAATGGGAAGGCATACAAGGGTGAAAAGTCAGTAAACATCAGCGGAATAGCACACAAAATTCCAGCCAGCATGCCTGCAAAGTAACCAAAACCATTAAATCGCCACCAATACCACTTAAGCACGTTAGCAGCGGTATAACCGCCATAGAGTGCCGAAACAATCCATAAAATCAGGCCGTTCAAGGTTGGAATAAATAATCCTATTGCCGTACCTAAAACTACAAATACAACAGACACGATATAACTCAGGTATACATAAGTCTTATCGCTAGCGTTAGGATTGATGTAGCGTTTATAAATATCATTAACGACATATGCCGGTGCTGCATTGGTGGTTGCCGCAAAAGTAGACATAAAGGTTGCCAATAAACCGGCAAGTACTAAACCTAACAAGCCTGATGGAATATAATTAGCTAAGGCAAAGGGCAATATTTGTTCAAAATCTACCTCTGGTCCCATTGCAGCGAGATCATCAACAAAGAATACTAATGCGAGTATTGCCAAACCGGTAATCATCATATAGCGGGGGAAAAGTAGCACTAGGCTAACGATCCAGCTCATCTTGGCCGCTTCTACAGGTGTGCGGGCCGAAAGCACTCTTTGCATATCGTAATTTGGGGCAGGGCCTGCCATGCTTTGTAAAATACCTTTAAACAACACCATCATTAAAAAGATGCTAAACATCGAGTAGCCGTCTTCCATGATTTTTGTATTTGCCGAAGCCAATATATTTGCCCAGTCTAAGCCTAGTTCCCAACCAAAACTTAATTCATCCCAACCTGCTGGAACGGCCTTAGCCAACATCTCCGGTGACACTTGTTGCATGGCAATAACACCAATGGCAACACAGGCAATGGTCATAATAACAAACTGCACCACTTCGGTAATAACAACGCTATACATCCCCCCCTTGACGACATACAGCATGGTGATAAAAGTGAGAATAAGGCCATACACAATTTCATTGGTGTGTGGATCTGCAGCCAATTCCCACGGCATAAAGCCTGCGGCAAATTTACCCGCTCCAATAAAGCTGTAAGCCAAAAAGCCAAGCACGTTAACTAATGCAAAAACCACCACAACAATATGACTTAACTGAGCACCTTTGCTGTCTCCAAATCGAAAGCGGATCCATTCTGCCCCCGTCATGACACCAGAACGTCTAAGCCAAATAGATAAGAAAATCATCATAAATATTTGATTAAATGCGGGCCATAGCCAAGGGATGAAGAGGCTTTTTAACCCATAAATAAACAATAGGTAAACCATCCACATGGTACCGCTGATATCAAACATGCCAGAGGCATTTGACAGGCCTAGGTAATACCACTTAAGTTCATTACCACCTAAAAAATAGCCGTTAATATTTTGTCCCGCTTTCTTGGAGATCCAGAATCCAATGAACAGCGATAAACCTATATACAGGCCAATGATAACCAAATCCAATGATGATAAATTCACGATCTTACCTGCTTCATTTTCGGTACTCTCAATTTATAACAATAAATAAATTTAACTGCTTTGCAGTGTTTTACTTAGTTGTTGCCTTGTTACATTTGTAGCCTAACTTTTGCACTGATCTTAGAGTTGCATAGATATGAACAGACACAAGACAGTGGTGTAACCGGTTACGGTGATTTAGCTGATTGTTACTTATATGTAACCGGTTATCAAGCTGTTTTTAACAGTAAATAGTGTGATTTGCACAAATTAGATGTAAAGTGTTTCATAATACAGCGAAATATAACGATAAAGAGCGTTTTTTCTTGAGACTCTTTGATAAGGGAAATAAGCAATATGTCAACAATTCGAGATGTATCTAAAGAGGCTGGTTTGTCCATAGCGACAGTTTCACGTGCTTTGAGTGCACCCGACAAAGTCTCCAAAGAAAGTCTAAAAAAAGTGCATGCCGCAATAGAAAAACTGCAATACAGACCAAACATGTTATCGCAAAAGTTTCGCAATAAGACGGCAAATTGTATCGTTGTTTTGGTGCCCGATATTGCTAACTTGTTTTTTACTACTGTTATTCGAGGGGTCGAAAATGTCGCACAAAAACGTGGTTTTAGTGTGTTGTTAGGCGACACCCGTGACTCATCGACACGGGAACAAGAATTTATTAATTTGGTAGAAACCCGACAGGCCGATGGCATTATTCAACTGCGCCCATATAACGTTGAAGATTCCGCTTTACCCAAACCTCTGGTTCATGCTGTCAACGCCAGTGGTTGTGAAAATACGCCTTATCCAGTGGTAAGAATTGATAACGTGGGAGCGGCTAAAGATGTGGTTAACTACTTGATTTCAATTGGACATAAACGTATTGGTGTTATTTCAGGGTTAAGTAAAAACCCCCATACAATCGATCGTCTCAAGGGCTACAAACAGGCATTGCAGAATGCCAATATAGCCTTCGAACCTGAGTTGGTCGTTGAAGGTGATTTTACCTTGTGGTCTGGATTAAATGCCTCTGAGCATTTTACTCGAATGCAGGATTTGCCCACGGCAATTTTCTGCATGAATGATGAAATGGCAATAGGTGCGATGAAGGGGTTTAAGAATAAAGGCGTACGTATTCCCCAGGATGTATCTATTACTGGGTTCGATGATCTAGAAGTATCACGATATTGCGACCCATCCCTAACAACCGTTTCGCAACCAGCAGAAAAAATTGGTGAAAAATCGGCCGAACTTTTATTCCAGTTAATTGATGAACAAGCACCAGTGCAAACTGAATTTGTTTTGCCCATTGAGTTTGTTATTCGTCAAAGTACAGCCGTTCCGCGCAAAACCTAATATAAAACATTAAAATGTGTGCTTGATATAATCAATGTAACGGGTTACATTGATTATATCACTTTTGCTTATCTTGGCTAATGTTTTGCTTTCTGAATACTTAACACATCAAATTTTTAATCTTGAACAATGGATGACGAAGAAGGCTTTACCGCTTTGGTCAACAGTTGGGATAAATCCGCATAATGCCTCTGTTTATGAGCGACTCAATGAAGCAGGCGAGCCTGATACCTGTGCAAATTTACGTACTCGGGTGCAGGCACGGCAAATATTTGTATTTGCGTCTGCACACAGTATGGGCTGGATGGAAAACGCTTTACCACGGGTGGCGGGGATTGATGCTTTTCTTAACCAATATGCCAAACAAGGTGAAGGGGAGGCTGGTTTTGCTCATTTACTGAGTCATGATGGCAAAATCATCGATGCTAAAAAAGACGCCTACGACTTTGCATTTTATATTTTGGCTTGTGCATATCGCTACAACGTTTTTCATGATTTGAATGCACTCGATCAAGCAAACAAACTGGTTACTCATATTGAAACGGATTTTAAAGATGCATCGGGCGGATGGTTAGAAGGTAATTACCACAGCAAATATCGTCGTCAGAATCCACATATGCATCTATTTGAAGCTTTTTTGACCTGTTACGAATTTACCCGTGATGGAAAATGGTTAGCAAAGGCAGGGCAAATTTATACCTTGTTTGAAGCGGTGTTTTTTGATCATAATACCCATGTGATACGAGAGTATTTTGATGGTGATTGGACAATAGCCCCAGATCATCATGGTCGTATCGTTGAACCGGGGCATATGTTTGAATGGATCTGGTTGTTACGTTGGTATCAGAAGTTAGCAGATGTTCCGGTAGATTCGTATTGTGATGCTCTGTATCGCAAAGCAATGGAAATTGGCTGTGATAAAGCCACTTTTTTAGTGTTTGATGAGGTAACTGCCGATGGCGCCGTCATCAATGCTAGTAAGAGGTTGTGGCCCATGACTGAGCTGATTAAAGCTAGCTTGGCACAAGCTAAAGCACATCCAGAACAGGCGGCTGAATATGAGAACAATGCAGCCAAAGGTATCGATACTTTATTTAACTTTTATCTAGATAGTGATGTAACCGGTTCGGTTGGTCAATCTGATATAAGTTCTAAGGATGCTTCAATTGAGAGTGGCGTGCATAATTATAGTGGTAGATACATCGACCAGTTAGGTGCCGACAACAGCGTTGTTGCTGCGCACTCGCCTGCAAGCACACTTTATCACATTGCCATGGCTGCAATAGTCGCCGTAAATTACAGAAAAGAGGTTTAGTATGCGTAGATTTTATTTATTAATATCCTTAACAATTGTTTTTTGTTGTTTCAGTCCATCAGGACTGAGTGCGGTTAATGATACAAATAAGCAACCCAACATTCTTCTGATCACCGCCGACGACCTAGGCTTTGATGATCTGTCGATTCATCGAAATCCCATAGTCACTACGCCCAATTTGGACAGTCTTGCCGCTCAATCTGTGCAATTCAGCGATTTCGCTGTTTCTCCTGTTTGTTCTACCACGCGGGCCTCTTTGCTCACCGGTCGGCATTTTTATAAAACCGGCGTTTCTGGCGTGCACGGCGGTAGAGATTATTTAAACCGCAACGAAACCCTGATTTCAGAAATGCTTCAAACCAAGGGCTATAAAACAGGCTTGTGGGGTAAATGGCATCTAGGCAAATCAGAAGGATATTATCCTTGGGATCGAGGTTTTGACCAAGGTTACTATGCTGAGTTGTACCAACATCAGAATAGTTTTGGTTTTTTAAACGGCCAAAAAGTCAAGCATACATCTTGGGTATCAGAAGTAGTGACCGATTATGCCATTGACTTTATGCAAACCAGTCAGCATGAAGACAAGCCGTTTTTTGCTTACGCCAGTTTTTTAGCACCTCACGAACCTTGGTTAGCTCCCGAGAAATTTGTTGATCCTTATCTTGAGAAAGGCGAGCGCCCAGCCACTGCAAATTTGTATGGCATGGTATCTGAAATGGACTTTCACATTGGACGATTATTAACATTCCTCGAACAATCAGGTCTTGCAGAAAATACTCTGGTGATCTTTATGAGTGATAACGGCCCTTGGTGGGACTCCAGTAATTATGGCGCCATGACCAAACAGGAATGGCATGATCGAAATCCAACAAAAATGAAGGGTAATAAGGGACAAACCTGGCAAAACGGTATTCGCTCGCCGCTTTTTATAAAATTGGGTGACCGCTTTAAACCTAATACAGTAAAACGTTTTGTGAATGTGAATGACATATTGCCCACTTTATTAGAAGCGACAAACACTCCCTTACCTAAAAATAACAAAGCCATTGATGGCCAGTCTTTTTGGCCATATTTGCTGGGTAAAACCCAAGGTGAAAATACGCGTTTTAACCTTATCGCATCCCATGATGTGGTGTCGGAAAAACCGCTGTTTAACCAGTGGACACCAATCGATGCACAGGCAAGATCAGCAATGCATTATGCGCAACAGCTAATAGGTCTGCGTAATGAACAATACAAACTGATTGTAAACCCAGCTATGGATCGCAATCATTATCCGCAACCTGTAGACAATTATTTGTTGTTTGACATGCAAAACGACCCTTTAGAATCGACAAATATTTTTGCAACCAAGCCAGACGTTGCGGCAAAAATGATAGGGCAACTAGAGCAAGAATTTAATGCCTTAGTAAACGACCCAGACAGTTTTGCCACTCCGGTTTATTTAGTGGGTGCTGAGCAGCCCATATCAGTTATTAATGGCTTTGGACCTAGCCGCACATCAGGCAATACTCAAAGTAAGGCGCATTTGTTAACGGGCATGAAACAAAAGGGTGACAGTGCAGACTACGATATCGACGTGCAAGCTGCCAACACCTACAAAGTATTTATCAAGCAAAGAAACACCGACGGCTCTGGATTAAAAATTCAACTGAGGGTTCAAGATCAATCGATTGTTGAGCAACTTAACGGTGAGCTTATGCAATACCTTGGCAAAGTGAGATTAACTAAAGGCCTAAGCCAGCTTCGTTTAGAAGTGCTGAGTAACCAAAGTATCAAACCTTGGGCGCAAATAACGGGGTTGCGGCGGATAATCTTGGTACCAGAACATTCTGGGTTAGATCCCGCCGAATTCCAGTTGCCAAATTGATAGAAATAAAAGGCCTATTTTTAATAATCAGTCTGCATCTACCTTCGTTTTAATTCAATTGAGGTTTTGCAGACTAAAAGGTTTTTCATATCTGGATGTTATGGACTGGATAATATTCAATCGCAGGCTCTGTTACTAAATTAAAGAGGATTTAGTAATTATCCCCCTTCATGCTCGTTGTTTACATCAGCATGGGATAGCGCACTGAAGTTTTCAACCTGTTCAAATTGTTCAAGCCAGAAGTATGAACTGACAAAGTTAAATTGACGCGTCAATCCGTTGTCAGCTATCTGGTCTAAACGCCATATAATACCGGGTGCCTGCGGAAATTTTTCACCTTGAATTTGATCTTCATAGAGACGGTTTATTAAGGCGTCATCACTTTGTCCACTCGCCAATAAACGTACCATAGAGGAATAGTGTGACTGATCAAATATCGTCATATCCTCAATGTCTTCGCCAGTAACACTAATCGTCACCTCAACACCACTAGGTTGCGCGAAAATGCCATTAAACGCTTCTCGTAATAACGCATAAGCGCTAAAAAACCGTTCGTGGTATAGGCAATCTGAATACTCCTCCCATAGGCGGTTGTCTACCATGTCGTGGCTCAATTGCTCAATTTTTCCTGCGGATTCATCAGTAAATAAATGGGTTAATACAACTTTTGCTGCTTCATCAGGTTCTAGATCGTTCAGAGACATCATGCACATTTCTCGAAGTTCAGCGGAGTCCATTTTTTCTAAGCCTTCGTCAAGATCCATAATGGTCATCAGAGCTAGATAATCCTCATTAGACCAAAATTTTTGCATCTTGCTTATTTTGTTAAAAGAATCAATTTGAACGTTAAATTTTGCTTGCATTGGTTACCCCTGTTAAGCCCGTAAAGAGCATATGTGCGAGCAAGGTAGTCTCAATTTTAACATTCTGCAATACTGTATAAATATTATTTATTGCTTTTAGTACAGCGTTTCCAAAGAGATTATTACGCAGTGGTTTTTTCCGGTTCGAAGAGTCAAAATGATTGAGTGATTCTTATACCGATTTTTTGGAGCGGCGCCCCCGTTCTCATTACAAGATAAAGTAAAAGTAAATTTTAACGATAGTTAAATAAATTACCTATAGTGTTTATTGTTTGTATTCACTGAATAAGGGATCGCAATGCCTAATTATCTTTCACCCGGCGTGTATATTGAAGAGCTGAATGATTTCCCAAGTTCGGTTGCACAAGTGGAAACCGCTATCCCTGCTTTTGTTGGCTATACCGAGAAAGCACAATTAAATGATAGCGACCTTATTAATCGCCCTTACGCTGTCCATTCGTTGGCTGAATTTGAACAGATATTTGGAACATATTGCACTGAACAATTTGACTGGTGTAACTCATCCAGCAATTGCACCGCAATGGTGACTATCGATTCTCAACATTACTATTTGGTGCAAACACAGCCGGTATATTTACTTTATAAAAGCATCAAGCTGTATTTTCAAAATGGTGGCAAACGCTGCTATGTAGTCTCGGTGGGAAATTATCAGCGACCCATTAGTAAGGAAGATTTAATCACAGGTATCAACTTACTATTAAACGAGTCTGAACCATCGTTATTAGTGCTGCCAGATGCCGTCTCTCTTGAACATTCTCAATGCGCCGAAGTGCAAAGTACCATGATTGCGCATTGCGGTACGCACACCCAAAATCGTGTCGCCATTCTTGATGTGCAACAAGCAGGAAGCTTAAGTCTCAGTGTGCAGCAATTTTCAAATAATTTTACTGGCCACATAGCAAACGACTATGCAGCAGCGTATTACCCATGGTTAGTGACGCAAGCATTACCTAGTTCTGCAATTGGCTTGGATAACTTTTCAATACGGGCGCGTCAGCGATTAGCTGATTTACTTAGGCCAAAGAGCAAAACACCCAATGCTAGACTGCTTAAAGCCATTTCAGCGTTAGATAGCCCTAAGCAATCTAAACGAACCGATCTAATTATTGATAACATTTTGCGGGCAAACAGTAAGGCATATCTGCAAATACTTGGTGCATTAAAAACGGCAGTAAACACCTTGCCACCATCTGGCGCGGTAACTGGGGCTATGGTGAATAATGACGAAACACGCGGCATTTGGAAGGCGCCTGCTAACATTGCCTTAAATAATGTTGATACCGTTACCGCGTCCATATCTGCCCAGCAACAAGACGAGCTAAACGGGCATCCTTATGGGCCATCAATTAATGGGATTAAGAATTTTTCAGGCAGAGGCACATTAATTTGGGGCGCACGTACCCTAGACCGCGGTAATACTGAATACCAATATTTAAACATACGACGCAGTGCAATAATGATCCAATGCTCTGTGCAAAACTTACTAAAGTCTTATGTGTTTGAGCCTAATGATGAAAATACTTGGGCGATTGTGTTAAGCGCCACCAATCATTTTCTAACCACACTTTGGAGAAGTGGTGCTTTTGCGGGTACCAAAAGCGAACAGGCTTTTGCTGTCCGAATTGGATTAAGAGAAACCATGACCACACAGGATATAACAAACGGTATCATGCGGCTTTCTATCGCTTTTGCAATGGTGCGTCCCGCTGAATTTATTTTATTAAATGTAGAGCAAAAAATGCAAAATCCTTAGTTGTGGCCCACCCAGAAAACTGTTGAATGGGCCCAGTACATTTTGTGTTTAACATGGTGAGTCGAAGATTTTGAGAGTTCTAAATAAACTAAAAATTTATAGCGTTTCGTCAAATCCTCACCGATGGTTTTTTACGCCTCTTTTGTCTTGTTGAAGGTTGCCTGAAAGGCGTTATCGAGATCGGCGATTAAATCGTCTGGGTGTTCTAAGCCGATTGAGAGTCTAATCAGTCCGTCAGTTACCCCGAATTTATCCCGCAATTCTACAGAAACCCCCGAGTGGGTTGTGCTGCTTGGGTGGCAAACTAGGCTTTCGCTGCCGCCTAGGCTGACCGCAGATTTGAAAATGGACAGATTGTTAATCAGGCGAAAGGCGTCTGATTTTGATACCTCCAATACAAAAGAAAAAGTTGAGCTAGGTCCTGAACATTGACGCTTATAAACGGTTTGATAGGCTTGATCTTTGATAAAGTCAGGATGCAGGATTTTTGCCCTAATATATGAATTATCTGCGATCCATTGCGCTACTTTACGGCCACTGTCAGCACTACGTTGCATACGAATACTTAAGGTTTCCAGTGAGCGGGATATCATCCAACTTGTATGTGGGTCGAGATTGAGACCAAGCGCACCGCGAGTGGCGCGAACTGGGCGCAGCATTTCAAGGCTGCCGCAAACTGCACCAGCTACTAGGTCGCTATGGCCGCCAACATATTTAGTCAGCGAGTACATTGCCATATCAATGCCTTGAGGCACAACTTGTTGGAACACAGGGCCCATCAAGGTGTTGTCGCAGACACTGAGTGGGCGATGGCCAGTTTCGGTCGCAATAATATCTAACACGCGGTTTAGCGCTTCAAAATCGATCAAGGAGTTTGTTGGATTGGCTGGTGATTCAACGAATACCATGGCTACGCGGCCTTTTTTGCCAGCATCACGCAGAGACGTGAGCATGTCTGCTTCATCCAGACCATCATGAAATTCACCCGTTTCGATATTGAATTGAGGTAAGAATTTACGGATCAGGGTTTCTGTACCGCCATAAAGAGGAGCGCTTTGCACAATCACATCACCGGGGCGCAAGTACGCCAGCACTATAGCGCTGATTGCCCCCATACCACTGGAACAAACTAAGGAGCACTCAGAGCCTTCGAAAAGAGACAAACGGTCTTCGACTATTTCTACGTTGGGATGATTGAAGCGACTGTAGATTAAACCGCCAAGGCTGCCTAGTGGTGCTGGTTTACGACCTGCCATGATGTGGAATGATTCTTCGCCTTCTTCCGGCGTTTGGTAGGCAAATGTTGAGGTTAAAAAGACCGGCGGTTTAACGGAACCTTCAGACAATTGCGGGTTATAACCGTAGGACATCATCATTGTTTCAGGCTTGAGTGGGTGCTCACCTATTTTAATTTTTTTGTAGTTTGTGTCATTAGCCATGGTTGTTTTTCTCTTTATAAGTGTAGTCTTAAGCCTTGTTGATTGTTGTGTCAGTCTTTTCCATGCACCAAATTGAAGTCACTTTTTGTGCCTGTAATCGATTTATTTTTTACGTGATTCGAAATCACCCAGATTAAACATTTCAAACCTAGCATGTGACTTCTTCATTTGCCAGATGTGATGTGCGGTATGGGAAATACCCAAAGTATGAACCACATACCGACTCTGTTTTAGTGAATATGACTCTCATATACCCACAGGAGTATAAAAGTAGAGTAGGAGAGTGCTGCTAATTTTAAGTGACTTCTGAGCCATTAAAAAAGCCAGCAGATTTGCTGGCTTTGGTTTTTAATCAATGTTGCAATGAAAAAGTATCACGTCCTTGTGATAGTGAACACACTCTTTACTTTCTACATTCTGTATTGCAGGCTAAAAGTCAGTCTACGTTCGTTATAATAGGTTTTATCGATCATATCTTCCCATTGATAGTAATTTTCACGGGATTCTTCAGTTAGATTAGTACCTTGTAGCGAAACAGAGAAACTCTCGTTAATGTCATAACTAACTGAGGCATCTAGATAGAAAGTAGGTTGGATATACTTAGCAAAATGACGGTCTCCTATCGTACGACTACCAGTGAATATCTTACTACGATAATTTCCTGCGACTCGAACTTGTAAGGCATCTTTTTCATACCATAAAGCTAAATTAGCTTGATGTTCTGAGTTAGACCCCTGTGGAGAACTGGCAAGATAATAATCAAATATTCCACTTTCTGTAGGCGAATAAGTGTAGTTGGCATTGACACCAAAGCCACTCCAAAACCCATCAAGAAAATCAAAATCCTGCTGATAACCAACTTCTATACCTTCAACACTGCCACCGTCGATATTAGTTTGAGTGGTGGTGGGTACTAAGCCAGTAAACTCACCGCTTTCTAAGTCAAAACCACGTACAACACCGTCACTATCTGCCCAAGGTAGTAGAACTGTAGTGCGCGCTAGAGACGTTTCAAAATCAAGATAGAAGGCCGCTAAGCTAACCATGCCGCTGTCGCTAAAGTACCATTCGTAAGAAAGATCGTAGTTAGTCGAACGCCAGGGATCAAGCTGAGGGTTACCTTGCTGAGACGCGCCAGTTGCACAGAAAATAGCAGTGCCGTCAGGCTTTTGTAGATCACAGGCAATTAAGCGAGTGATATTAACACCACCAGCCAAACTATTAGTGTCGTGTTGTGTCACGTTTTTGGTGTATGAAAATCTGAGTAAATGATCGTCTGCTAAATCAAATGTTAAGTTAATTGAAGGCAACACATCAGTATAATCGCGTTTGGTATTAATCTTTCCTGCCGCCGGTGGCAACATGCCTAGGGCACCATCAAGAATATAAGTCACGCCGTTATAAGTGGCGGTACCATTAATACCTAATTCAGACTGGTTGATGTCTAATTCAGTTTTCACATAACGAACACCCACATTACCGCGATATTCAATACCCGCTATTTCACCGTCTAGATTAAGTTGTGCGTATAACTCACTTGTCTTCTCATCCACGTCGTAAGTATTGGCACCGTCTGGGGATTGGATATTTACCCCATAAACGTCTTCGTGCCACGCTAATGGATCGGTCATCGAGTTCGGGTCAACAAAATACAATGAGCCTAAACCCGATGCACCTTGAAAATCACTTACCTGAGAGATATATCCTCGGCTTTGCAGTGATTCAAATGAAATAGGGTCAATATAAGCTTCACCTGTTTCTGGTGCTTGACTGGCGCTATCCTTCCAACGTGCTAGGAAAGCATCACCGTATTCATTAGTACGAGCTACACCACCAATCCAAGCTTCTTGTTGCACATTACGTTGACTAAGACGCAAACCAGCATCGACAGATGTAATGTGTTCCCAATCCGCACTGTAGGTAGTATCAACTCTGAAAACATCCAGTTCAGCATCACGTTTTCTGCCAGTTAAGTTGGCAGAGGTGGCCGAATAGCGTGCAATATTACTACCGAATTCTTCGTTGATTTCTTCGCCATTTATAAACTGGGTACCAGGTAGCGACCAAGCTTGATTGCCACCGGTGTAGTCAATACCGATAGGGATCATAGTATAAGCACCCGCTACTTCTGTACCATCTGGTAATTGTGCTAGCTGACCGTCATACCCCCAAGGGTTGACATCATCGATGGGCACACCACCAGCGCCTTTATAGGTCGCACCAACCTGTGATCCACTATTTATATAGGCGTCCATAACACTTTGGGCGTTGTCATGGCGTGCTTCACCGTGCACCCATCTTGCTTTACCACTAAAATCGCCACCATTATCAAAATGTAACTCTAGATTAGTATTGACTGCTTCTTTTTGAACTGCATCTGCTTCTGAGTGCACCATTGCACGGCGAGCCTGCAAAATGCCTGAACGGAAGGAATACAAATTACCACCTAAGTCATTCAGTGAAAGATTGCCTTCGGCATCTTTAACCCGTTCGAGGTTTTCATGGGCAACTAAACCATTTGTCGCAGGGTTAAACCAGCCAGTTTCAGCTTGCCACGCCATCGAAGCAATAAAGCTTGATTGGGTTCTGAATTCTTCCATATCGGTATAGAAAACGTCACCAATTAGCTGAAATGAATCTGAAATTTGCCATTGAAATGAACCGTTTACCCCTAAGCGATCACGCTCAAGAAATTGATTGCCGGCTTGATGTCCTTGAAACGAATAAAATGCGTCATCGCTATCACCATCACCGTTAGCGTCTACATTGCCGGTCACAAAACTTGTGGCTTCGTTAGCAACAAAACCCCAGTCACTGCCAGTAGAGCCGGTCACATAGTCCGCTAAATTTTTGTTGGATTTAGAGATATTCAGTGTGGCACCAAATTCACTGTCTCGGTTATAGCCAATAAATGCGGATACACCTGTGTCTGTTTTATCACCCATAGAGCCATCTGAAACCTCCGCTTTAGAATGAAAGGTAAAACCATCATCTAGCATAAAGGGACGATAAGTTTTTAAATCAATGATCCCAGTTAATCCACCAGCAATATGTTTGGCTTGGGTTGACTTAATGACCTCTAATCCTGAAACCATAGTTGAAGGAATATCAGTAAAGTTAGGTTGTACACTGGTCACTGAGCCTGCAGATAACATTTGTTCGCCATTTAAGGTGTTGGCCACTTGGTTGGAGCCACGAATGTTAACCGATGAACCTTCACCGCCTGAACGACCAACTTGGATACCGGTAATACGCTGCAAAGAGTCAGCAATGGTTGCATCAGGCAACTTACCTATATCCGTCGCCGTAATTGAATCGGTCACCGAACTTGCAAAACGTTTATTATTCAATGACTGCACAAGAGAGCCACGTAAACCACGGATCATAATGACTTCAGTTTCATCCGTTGCTTCGGCGTCAGACGTCTCGTTGCTTTGCTGAGCGAGCACGCTAGTTGGGGCTAGCATCAAACCTGCAAGAATGCTCATTGACAGTATGCTGCGCTTAAATTTATTGTTGTAAGAAGACATATTACATCCTATTTCTTGAATTTGGTTTTAACATGTCGCCAGTGGATTAAATTGGTTAAAACACTGGCGCTAAGTATGTTTTTATGAAACTTAAAGCTTATTCAAATACCACGTTATCAATGAAGTATTTAGATTCAGTCGCACTATTTACAGCACCTTGATAGCGTACGCCAAAGCCTTGGATACCTTGGTAATCTGAAACATCCACTGACAATTGCACACCGCTTTCGGTGATTGCCATTGCGCCACTATCTCGCCATACGCCGTCTTGATCTTTTACCCAAAGTTGAGCAGTAACCGCATCGCCAGCATCCATGGCAAAAGCTGTCACGTTTAGGGTGCTTACGTCACCTAAAACTAAACCGCCAGCGGGGTAGGTTTGCAAAATGATATTGTCATCACCATCTACTAATTGAGTTCTACCTGCTAAGGCGCTATCGCCATTCGCTTTCCAATCAGATGATAAGTGAATGCCATCGGCTGGACTCCAATTGACTTGGAATGCCCAACCAGCGGTGCCTTCAAAGTCGAAGAGGGTAGTGTCGTCAAGACGCACATTGTCTAAATAAAATTTTGCGTCAGTCGAAGCCGGGTCAAAGTTTTCGATTTGTAGACCAAAACCTTGTAGAAGATCCAAATCAGAAACGTCAATCGACAATTCAAGTGCGTTGTCACCTATGACACTTGCACCTGCATCACGCCAGACACCATCTTGGTCTTTCGCCCAAAGTTTTATAGTGGTATCTGTACCCGCGTCTATTGCATGAGCGCTTAGCGTTAACATAGAGACACCTGTCACATCGATACCATTTACCGGATAGGTTTGGAAAATGACATTATTAATACCTTCAATGGCACTTAAGTTTTTGATGATAGTTAACGCTCGTTCTCCACTCGCTGCCCAATCATCAGTGACGGTTAGACCGTTAGTAGGACTCCAATTAATCTGACTTTGGAAACCAAATACTTCGGGTTCAAAGTCATAGACTAATGTGTCATCCAGGCGCACGTTATCAAGGTAGAATTCAGCTGCTGTTGATGCAGTATCGAAGCCTTCAATTTGTAAACCAAATCCTTGTAGTGAATCGATATCTGAAACATCAATTGAAAGTTCAAGTCCGTCAGCAGTAATCGTTGTTGCACCTGCATCACGCCATACTCCATCCGCATTTTTAGCCCAAAGCTTGATGGTGGTTGCATCTCCTGCATTAATTGCATGGGCATCCAAGGTTAAGGTTGATATGTCAGTTACATCAATCCCGCCATCAGGGTAGGTTTGAAAAATGACATTGCTTGGTGCGTCTTCTGCGCTCAGATTTTTCATCAAATATAATGAACGTGAACCACTGGTTGCCCATTGGTCAGAGGTCGCTATACCTGTAGTAGGACTCCAACTAACTTGTGCTTGAAAACCATCAGTAGATACATCAAAACTTTGGTAAGTGCCAGCTTCAACTTTGGCAACGCCGCCGGGGATATCTGCTAGGTTAAGTAGTCCGTCGTAGGCATAATTTGCATCAATTGTGGCAGGCTCTGCGCCTTGTGGACCAATAAGTGAACTGCTGTTCCAAACTTCAGAATTCCACGTAATAAAGAATGACCACCAAGCTCTTTGTTCATGCATCAATGCTACATTAGGGATGGCGCCGGTTTCGGTTAAGGCTACTAACTTTTCACCATTATGACGATTCATTAATGTTGTATATTGACTGGCAAAGGTGGCAGTTGAATCATTTCTAGGATCTGCGTAACCGTCATAACCAACGATGTCTACATAGTCGTCACCTGGATACCAGTTTTCGTCCAAGTCGCGAGTATGCGTATAGACCCAAATAAGGTTATTTAAGCCATGCATGTCTGTCATGCGTTCGTACATTAAGACCCACAATTCTTTCAGTGCAGCAGAACCCTGCGCCCCCCACCAAAACCAGCCGCCTTCAGCTTCGTGTAAAGGTCGCCATAAAACTGGGATATCTGCGTCAGCAAATTTCTTAAGCTCTAATGAAACGGTATCGATATCAGCCAGTAATTCTGCATATTCTGCGCTACTTGTGTCGGCTAACGCCGCTGCGAGATCGAAAGAGGTGTCGTCGGTATAAAAGCTACCGTCACCAGTAGAATTGTTGCCACTGGGCGCTCGCCAATGGAACAGTGCTGACAAAATGACATTTTTGTCTTGCTGAGCAGCGATCATCGATTCTGATAAGCCACTTGCTTCAGCACCAGCGTATGAAGCCGAATAGTTCATAAAGTCAAAGGCAACAATAGCAGGCGCGTCATCTCCGGTTGCAGTGGTTATTTTATCAAATTCAGTCAGCGGAAAGGTATCCCCGTCTTTTCTAGGAAACTCAGTTTGCCCAGATAAGGTGGATGTTGCGTAGTTGGCACTTAAGTATTCCATAAGCGCAACAGCTTGGTCGGTCGCGTTAGGATTAATAAGTTTAGCTGCTACTGGTAGAGGTTCAGAAGGTTGTGCTGCTGGAATAAGTGAAATGCCGTCGATTCGGTAATAACCCCAACCTCCACCTATTTCTATAGTATTGACGCCATCGTTTAGTTTTATCACACCAACACGATATTCTGCCCATTGGCCAGTCGCATCAAATGGAAACTCGAATTTTACGCCGTTGACAATGGCATTTGCCATCTTGCCGCCATAATCACTAGGAATAACGTAGCGAACATTTAGCGTGTAAAAACCCACTTCGTCATCGATAGTAAAGGTGACACTTTGACCTGGAGCAAGATCAGCGGTGTGTACATCATCTACAGCGCCTGCAACATAGTGGTCATCCCCAGGGCGAGCTAGGGTGGCGCTATTCAGCGTGGCAGCACTGCCACTGACGTCTAATAAAATTACCGAGTCGGGATCAAATACTGTGACTTCAACAGTATCGGTCAGTGCATTGCCATCAGCATCCATTGCTGGATTGCCGCTTGCATCTAATGCCGCGACTTGGAAAACTAATTTGTCGGAGAGAATAGAGTCGGGTATCGCGAAATTAATAGTAGAAGACGTTGCATTACCTATATCTACAGATGCTCCACTTAATTGACTCCAGATAAGTGTTTGGCCATTTACTGTGCCTACTAAGCGGCTGGTTAGGTTTATCATGTCACCAGGTTTGGCCTCTATATCTTGTGGACCGATAACGTTCAATGGTTTAGATTCTGGCGTATATTTAGCCGTTTCAGTATTTAATTCCTCTCCACCTAAACAGCCTGCCAAGCCAATTACCGCGGTTGCACTTAAAGCAATACGCAATGCGCTAACGATCTTGTTCATTTTTTTTAATCTATACATGAAAAACCCCTGTTGAAATTAATAGCTACGTGTTCTAAACGAAAACCATAAAAACTAATATTATTTGTAGTGAGCTTTTACCCCATAAAAGAAACGGGTTTCCGTGAAGGTTATGATCACTACTTGGTGATAATGTTAGAAATCATACAGTAACCGGTTACAGTCATTCAACAAATAATTTACATTTTTGTTTAAATTAATCGGATTTTTCGTTCATCTATTTGAAAAATATGGGATAAATTTAGTTTCATATTACGTTAAAATAAAATTATCAACAGGTTTTAAATACCACTTCGGGTAGAATTAATGCCTATGCTGTATGTTAATGACGTCCGGTTACATCTGTGTGTCCTCAATGTGTCATGTTTAGTTCTGAAGTGTTTTTAGTTCGTTGAATGTCATAAATTATCAATACTTAGTACAAATACTTGGTAAACTAAACCACCTTATTGTGGATTCAAATCTTATATATCTATGAACGATAGGCTCAAACACATAATGCAAGAAAACCTCTCCAAAAAAGGACATTCCAAGACTCAGGGAGTGGGGCGTTTAACTATTGATGCGGTATTAGCAATCACCGATATTGTTGAATCAATGCATAAACGCGTAACTTCACATACAACTGAAAAATCGGTGACTGATAAAGAAACGCTTTCAGGTATAAGCGGATTGGTGTATCGCAATATTCGTAGCGTAACGGCATTAGTCGGTAAAAGTATTGATGGGCCACTTGCAGCTTTAAGTAAAACCCTAGACTCCCAACCTGAATCAGCCTCAACAGAAGCTTTGCTTGCAGCATTAAATGGAGTGTTGGGTGACCATCTGTTGTTTCGTGATAATTCCTTAGCTATCCCCATGCACTTTCGAAAAAATGGCCAAACTCTTAGTGACGTACAACTCAGTGACGAGATAAAACAAAGTCATGGGAAACTTCTTATTCTGGTTCATGGCTTGTGTATGAATGATTTACAGTGGTGCCGAGAAGGCCATGATCATGGCGCAGAGCTGGCAAAAGAGTCGGGAATGAGTGCCATTTACCTGCATTATAATACTGGGCTGCATATTTCAGACAATGGCGAACAATTTGCAAACTTATTGGAGTCTCTGGTAGGCCTGTCTGATAGGCAATTAGACATTAATATATTGGCCCATAGCATGGGAGGCTTGGTATCGCGCAGTGCTTTTTATACAGCAAAAATTAGCGGCCACAAATGGCCTGCACAGCTTAAAAAGTTAGTGTTTTTAGGCACTCCCCATCATGGTGCGGCCCTTGAAAAAGCCGGTAACTGGATTGATTTGATTTTAGGCTCCCATGCCTACACGGTGCCTTTTGCACGACTCGTGAAAGTGCGCAGTTCTGGGATCACCGATTTACGTTATGGCAATGTGCAACAGTCGGATTGGAATACAACCGAACGTTTTGAATTTAGTGGTGATAAACGGCAACCATTGGCATTACCTGAAAACGTGCGGTGTTTTGCTGTAGCAAGCAGTGCCAATAAAAGTATCAACTACCCTTTAGGTGACGGGCTGGTCAGTATCAAAAGTGCGTTGGGAGAGCATCAAAATTCGGCGTTTAATTTGCAGATCCCGGATAACCAAAAATGGCTAGGTACAAACATCAATCATATGCAGTTGCTAAGCGATCCTAAGGTTTATCAAGTGTTAAAAAAATGGTTTGAAATAGGATAATTATTTAGGTTCTTACCTAAGTGACATTTGCATATTAATAGTTATATAAAATAGAGATTTCAAGAGTGATTGAAGTAGTAATACTTGCCCTAGCACTAAGCATGGATGCATTTGCAGTCTCTATTGGACTGGGTGCTAAACATATTAATAATCCTTCATATCTTGCCATTAAGGCAGGATTGTATTTTGGTTTTTTTCAAGGATTAATGCCATTGATTGGCTACTTAGGTGGCAAGGAGATTTTTGGCCGGATTGAAACATATGCACCATGGATAGCTTTTTTTCTGCTTTTGTTTGTGGGTAGTAAAATGATTTATGAGTCTTTCTCAGAAGGCATTGAAAAAGATATTGTCAAAATCACCCATAAAGTTATGTTAGTTCTGGCTATCGCAACAAGTATAGATGCATTAGCGGCAGGTTTTTCTCTTACCTTACTTGATATAAACTCATTTGTAGCATGTGCTGTCATAGGCGTGACCACGATGTTCTTTAGTGGAATGGGTGTGTTTGTTGGCGCCAAGAGTGGTACTTGGCTTGAAAGTAAGGCCGAGTTATTGGGTGGCATAGTGCTCATACTGATAGGCGTTAAATTATTGTCTACTTAGATGTAGACTCTTTCAGCAGTGCCTAACTAACATTTTAACAAGGAGGCTATATGTCTTGGTCTAGTAACAATATTGCTCATCGTTTGATTTGGATTTTTGCTCGCTCACTGCATAGAGACGCGGCATTCAAACATGATAAATTGACTACTTTCATCGAAGGTGGGGAATGGAATACCAGTTTTATTATTGATTCAGCAGTAGGTGCCTCGGATGCAGAAAGGCAGAATAGAGCAGATATTTTTGCGCGTAAATTTAATGCTTGGATCACCTTAGAGAAAGAGGCGATATATGAAGATAATTATTCCCTAAGCAGTGCAATCCAAACATTAACTGATGCATTTGCGCCAGCTACTGCAAAGCTAAAAGATTGTGCAGACACGGTAGATGAAATATACCGATGCAAAGGGGAAGTTAACTAATGAGGCGGGTAAATTTCTTAAGTAAAATCGCCATAGGTATGCTTATTTTTTATGCGGCTAATGTGTTGGCACAACAACAGAAAACATCAGCTAAAGAGACATTTTGCCCAAACTCATTATCCGCAGAGATATGTGACAGTTATGTGATGATGCTAAAAGATGCGGCGGCTACAAACCCGAAAAGCATCAATGAATTTAAAGAAGCAGTATCTATTGCTGCAAAAGCCAGTTTACATGATCCCAAAGTGTTGAATGCCGTTTTACAGTCTCCGGTTTTATCAAGTAAACTCAGTAATATCCCCATTAGCTTGCAATTTAAACTGCTAGAAAGAGAAAGCGCGGAAGCGGTAATAGGCATGCAGTTTTCATATTCGAAAGCATTTAATCAGACCGTTTACCGCTCTGATGGAATCCGAGAACGCTCTTATCAAATTCAATTAGATATTGATGGTGTGATCACCCAAAATGCGCAAGAAAACCCAAGAAATTTCATCACTGGCAAACTTGCGTTTGTGGGGCGGTCGATGCCGTCTTTTAACTTGCAAAAGTTGCAAGCTGGATTAGTTCCTGAATACTGCGTTGACGAAGCACATATCAACGACAGAGCATGTTTTGAGCTCGAGGCCGATGGCGTAGAAGCGTTTTTTGAGCCTATGGGATCCGCCTTTTACCTAAATTATGGCGCTGATTTTGGTGTCGAGACTGATCAAAGGTTTGAAGCTAAAAACCAAACCTTTGGTGGTTTTATGTTTGTTGCCTATGAAGACATGAGAATTGATAGCTTCTTGGGTTACAACAATATCAAACCATCTTTGCGTATTGCCGCTGAAACGGTGGATCCTAATAGAGAAACACCCCGAGCCTTAGCCGGTGACAACTCATCTTACACACGCCTTGCAGCTGAGTTTTCTTTAATTGTTCCTCTACAAAAATTGGCGGGTTTACCTTACTACTTCACATTTAATTATCAGGCTTATGAGGAAATGGGGGCTTCAAAATTAGTGAAGACCGCAAATTTGCACGCTTATCAATTAAAAACTTATAGCCTAAACACCCCAACGGGTATTTTTGTTTCTTACTCTTCGGGCCGTTTACCTTTTGTCTTAGCAAATGAGTCAACCGTTGAAATAGGTTTTCAAACCTATTTCTAGGTATTAGTTCAGTAGGTGAATAGTTCATAAAAGAGCATATTTAACCTTAATGCTCTAACTGTTGTCTGTCCACATCACGTTGCTCTCGTCTTTCGCCGCTGCCTTGAGTAAATCGATCAAAGGTAATGCACGGTCAGAGACACTGACAGAATATGTTTCATCGTTATCATCTGCAGGCTCGTCCGGTTTAGGCTGTTGCTTGGTTGCTTCGATTGCGGCTTCCAAATGCGCCAGTGCAACCGGAACATCTTTGGCAAGTATCGCACTTGGAACGGTGCCCGTGTGGCCCATCATTTTTATTAATTTTACTGCTACATCACCGAACATCGTTATGTTGGCATTGGCCGGACAGGAAAAAGTGACTAACATGATCAGTTCTCTCTTTAGTTAATTTGATGATTAAAATAAGAATAAGCCCTATGCTTATTCTACCAATTTAGGCCGTAGAAAAAGCCTCATTCGTTTTCTCAGGAGCAGAAGGCGCAGCCAGATCGCATGCCGATATCTGCATATTCTGTAAGTCAGCCGAGCCCATTATGGTAGCAAAAGAAGCATCTGCCGCATCTCTACCAAAACCAATACGCACAAAACCGCTTACCGGCGCCATGCGTGTGGCATCAAATAAATACCACTTTCCACCCAGAAATGCTTCAAAGAACCCATGAAAATCAGGCGGCTGTAAATTGACCGCGTAGCCCGATACATAGCGGGCAGGAATGCAAAGTGCACGGCATAATGCAATACAAACGTGGGCAAAGTCACGGCACACACCAGCACGATTTACCAGCACATCACAGGCGCTTGAGGATACATTGGTGCTACCGGAAATATAATCAATGTTGCTATTAACCCACTCACAGATGGCTTCTAGGCGCGTATGTCCAGATGGGAGTGTGCCAAATTGCTTTATGGCAAACACGGCAAGACGGTCAGATTCACAATATCGGCTGGGGTTAAGGTAGGTCATGACTTCAGCAGGCAGCACTTGATAGTTAACTTCATCAAGCAGCGGAGCATGATCAATAACAGGTGTCAGTTCGACTTTTGCCTTATATTCCAAACAAAAAGATCCCGGCTGAGCTTGCAAACGAATATGACGAATACTTCCTTCACCCATTTGCAACCATTCAAAATCTAGTTGCGGCGACAATAATAACTTTTCTTGCAGAATTATCTGATAGGGTGTCAATGCAGGTACAATGCTAAACACGAAAGTGGTCGGGGTGCTAACGCTGTAATCCAAAGTACTGGCAACGTCAATAATAGCCATATAACATTCAACCTTAATTTTGATGATTTTTAGTGTGATAACTATGCTTTGTTAATGACATCCATCGAGTCAGTAGCCTTATTGTGAAACACGCTAACAATGTTTGATTGATACATTTTTAAACGGGTCATTCAAGTCATATTACCTTTGCTTAAGTTTGCTTAAGGTAAAGCAATTTGTAGACCAATTCAGATAAAATTTTAACCAATCATGCTGAACCCGCCATAATTCAGCCACTGATAAGCCCTTGAGTCTTATTTGCTCCCGGTAGTTAGTCCAGCCATTAAAAACTTTACTGTAATTATGAAGCTTGATTCATGTAAAGTTTTCACAACACAGATGACATTTGCTTAACCAGTTAGACAAATGCACCCAATTTGCGAGGCATGTTGCACTGACAGAGGCGAACTGAACTTATGTGGTGAACCTTAAGATGGCGATGTGATAATTACAAGCCGACTGAAAAGAGTAAGAGTAATATTATGCTGACTTCAGTGGGTATAACATAGCCACGTTACATCTCGCGTAGTTTTGTCCATAATCCTGCATAATTGTCTTGTCATGCACAAACCCATTTTTTTCGTATAAATGGATAGCCGCCGCACATTTTGCATTGGTGAGTAAAAATAACTTTTTAATGTCTAATGACTGAGCTTCTTTAAGCACATGTTGTAGCAAAATTTCGCCAACTTTGAGTCCTCTGGCAGATTTTAATACGCCCATTTTGGTTAGCTCAAAACTGTTATTGCCTTTATTCCAAAACGCACATGTTCCCACAATACCTAGCGTAGGGTGTTCGGCAAACCATATTTTACCGCCTTTATCGATGATATGACTTTGTGGATCTTCGAGTACTTGTTTATCGATCGTTTCTAATACAAACATATCGTCAATCCATTGTTTGTTAATGGCTTCAAAATGATGGGCTAGGGCAGGTTCAAAGGCTTTAATCACCACTTGAGTTTGCATAGCGGTCTGATTGATATAATGGCGCGTGCGGCAAAGCAAAGATTCATGAGAAAACGATTTTTCGAGTAACAGTAACGACCGATAAAAATCATTATTATGCTCAGTACACAAATCTACTGCGGCCTGTTGCACGGCTTTCCAGATGGGTTTCATCTGGTGTACTCGTTCTCGACCTTTTGTGGTTAAACTCAGTATGCGTTTACGTGAATCAGCTTGATCTTTAACAATCTTAATCAGCTTTTCGTGTTGTAACTCCTTACAAAACTGGCTCAGGGCGGGCTGGGATAGTCCCAATAAACTGGAAGCTTCAACTATGGTTAGTGTTTGCTTATTGCTGTCTTTTGAGTCAAGCAAGGCCATTAAGGTGAACCATTTAGGATTAATGTTCATAGCAAATTCTTGGTACACATCAGACGCGCTGACTAACATGCGCTCACTCATACGTTTCAGGCGACTGCCAAGGGCCAACTCTGCTAGGTCATTTAAGAAGTCTTGTTGCATATTATTTTCCACTAAAAAATATATAAATGAATATATAAGTAATTATATAAAATGCAAGAAAAATTAACCAATCGATCAATACTCAGGTGATCCTAGTGTATTAGATTGCGATTTAACAAAAGTTGAACGTTCAAATTACATGTTTTTAACATAGTTGAACGAAATGAGTTGAGGAAGCTTGCTAGTCTTTACTAAGAACTTACTCAGATATCAAAAACGTTGCCTAATCATTACATGAGGAATTTTTACATGACAATATTTAAAAAACGACTTAAATGGCTAACCCAAATCGGGGCAGTATTCGCCCTCATGGTTATGGCTCCACTGGCCTTTGCAGGTAATGGCGATTGGGGGTTAAGAGGCGGCGAATTGCAATCCATGGACGAGCATCAATACGGCAAAGTCATAGTCCGTATGTATTCGATGAATGTGATGGGCACCACAAGCACCTTTTATTGGTGGCGTAACGGTGGGCATATCTGTGGTGGTTCTGGCTCTCGTTGGAATGAACTGGATATCGAAACCATTCCAAAATCTAACGCTTATCAATCCAACCCCATATGGGAAGACAGTAACTCTGATTGCACACCCACTCGTTCAGAACAACTGCATGGCAACGCGAGTCTTTATGGAAAATGGGTCGAATACAAAATGGAGTGGTCTCCCAATCGTATTGCTTGGTATCACGATGGTCAATTAGACCGAGAAATTCTTTCTTCTAACAGTTCTATCCCCGGTAAAATAAGCGAATATATGCGTTATGCCTTTAATTTGTGGACCCAAGGCACGGCCAATCCTGGTTGGTTGGGAAACCTCGACTTTAATGCTTTACAAAACAAGCCTGTGTACCAATTCGTAGACTACTTTAAGTATTACAGCTGGAATGGATCTGGCTTTAACTCTAGCCCAAGTAAAACCATTAACTTTAACAATCAATCTGATATTACTAATAATTTTCACACTTCATCTTGGGAATTTGGTGAGAGTAAACAAAACGTGATCTGGTCACCCTCTTCAGTGGGTGTGGTTAACTTACCAGGCGGTGGCAGTGCCCTTTGGTTGGGTCTATTCCATGCTGGTAGCGAACGTGCGCCTCGGGGAGCAGAAATTCCAAATTCGAGCAATGCAAATTCATGTAGCTTTTCAGGCGGCACCACCTATGCGATTAAGAATATAAACAGTGGCAAATATATGGATGTTGCAGGTGCTCGCACAGCCAATAGTACTAACGTACAACAGTGGGGCACGAGTGTCAGTGGCGACCATCGTCGTTTTATCGCACGTTATAGAAGCGCTGGATGGTACGCTTTAGAGAATGTGAAATCAGGACGTTACTTAAATATTGCGGGTCACGATAAGTCAAACAATGCCAATCTGCAGATTTGGGGTACAAATGGTACTGGAAGTAATGAACAGTTTACGCTTCAAGCAGGCGCCAATGGTTGTCACCTCATCCCTAAACATTCTAATAAATGTATTACGGTAAATGGCGGTTCCACGGCTAATGGCGCTAATATATTACAGTACAGCTGTAACGCTAACTCGCCACAGTATTGGGATTTTATTCCTCAATAACACTACGGTAAAAGACAATTAAAACAGTGAAGGTCGTGATATGTATTTAAGCATTAAAAACAACAGTGAAAAATGGATAGGCTTTACGCTTGTGGCACTAATCACACTAATGTCATCGTGTGGCAGTGGAGGCAGTGCCGGTCAAGTAACACAACCTATAGTGCAAACGCCGCAAACGCCCGTGGTCGAAGAGGGGCCCTTAATACTGCCCACAACCACACCTTTTATTCTGGCTGATGAAATTAGTCCTCAAAAAGCGATCAATGTTATGCAGATAGGTATTAACCTTGGTAATACCTTAGATGCGCCAAATGAAGGTGATTGGGCATTAGCGGCGCAAAATAACTTTTTAGTTGCGTTTAAAAATGCCGGATTTAAGCATGTTCGAATTCCTGTCACTTGGGACGCCCACACTCTAGAAGAAGCCCCTTATACAGTGGATGAAGCCTTTATGCTTAGGGTTGAACAAATTGTTGATTGGGCTTTAGAGCAAGAGCTGTATGTGATCCTCAATGCTCACCATGAAGGCTGGTTAAAAGGAGATTATCAACAACAGAAAAACAAAAATAGAATCGATGCAATTTGGCTACAAGTAGCCGCACGATTTAAACAAAAACCGGCCAAGTTAATGTTTGAGATGCTCAATGAACCCAATGGCATGACCATAGATGATGTTAACCAATTTAATACCCGTACCCTGAGCATTATTAGGAACGAAAATCCAAATCGCTTAGTGGTTTTTTCGGGTAACGGGTTTACACCAATAGATTCTTTATTGGCTACCGAGATACCCGATGTACAAGATCAGTTTTTGATCGGTAACTTTCATAGCTATGATCCTTGGGCGTTTGCTGGACAATGTATACAAGGGTGGGGCACTGATGATGATAAAGCACAACTACGAGAAATTTATCAACAAGCTTTTGATTGGTCGGTTGTCAACAACATTCCAGTAATGGTGAATGAGTTTGGGGTGGCTAAATATGACTTTCAACAACCCGAAAATGTGTGTCAGCAAAGTGAACGCCTAGCTTATTTACAACACCATGTCAGTCTAGCTGATGAGTTTGGTATTGCCGGAACCTTCTGGGATGACGGCGGTTCCTTTAGTTCCTTCGATCGCAAAAACGGTACTTGGGGCGCCGAAAAAGATATATTAGTAAGGCATAATCTTTAACCTGCAATTTAAAGGCGCTTGAAAAAATTACTGTCAGGACCTGTTTGTATTTTAACAGACCCTGATTAATTTTTTTAAGATTGTAACTGTTGCTTACGATACTGGGTTGGCGTTAAGCCCACTGCCTTTTTGAAAAAGGTGTTAAATGTGGCCTTACTATTGAATCCAGCTAAGTCCATCACATCTACCATGGTGGACTTTCTATGCTGTTCACTCACCAGTAATTCTTTACTTTCTTGTACTCGATAATGATTAATGAATTCAAAAAAGTTTTGATGAAAGTGACGATTAATAATTTGTGATAATATTCTTGGCGCTATATTCAACTGATTTGCCAAGTTATCAATGTTCAGAAAGTGATTCAAATAAGGCTTTTGTTCTTTCATATACTGAGTGACCAGTGCCACTGTTTCCATTGAAATAGGCTGCTTTTCATGTTCCTTGTCTTTGTCTTTCGACGAAGATATCCCCTGAAACATGGTAGAGAATCCAATACTGAAAAAAATCAGAAAGCCAATTAAAAATAGTACCGACCAATTCGACAACAAACCTAATATTTTATAGTTTATTTCAAAGCCAAATTGAATCGAAACAATATAACCTACAGTCACCACTATGGCATCGATTCTGATAAGTAGGAAACCTAGTACCAGCACCTTCAACCAAGTCAGGTCTACTGGCTCAATATCGGCAAGTTCGTTTTTAATTTGTTTTTGATAACGTCGCAATTCAACTAAACATAAAACGCCACAAAATGTTCTGAAACACTCTCTAAAAAGGTTTACATAGAACACATAAGTGGGTTCGTCAGATAGTGTGTAACCATTTAAAATAGCTATTTTTACGTTTTCATCCAGAGAATACCACTGCACATATTCGTGCATGAAATATAGAAAAAATGGCACAAAATATAAACCATGCTGCCATTTCAATTGATAATTTTTATAAATGAGAGAACGCACATAAAATAATAAAAATACCGATTCTAACCAATAAGCGTTTCCAAATAGATAGAAAATATTAGGCGAAAGGTCTATCGCAAATTGACGAAATCCGGCGCCAAAATTAATTAAAGTATCCAGTGGAATAGCGGCGTATGACAATAGAAACAATGCCAACAAAACATTGCTTTGTTTTTTACCTTTTTTTAGCAGGAGCATACAAAAAGCAAATAAAATACACTCGTAAATAGTGATTAGCAGGGCTAGATCATGAGTGTTGAAAAGTATGGTTTCCATGGGGTTAGACTACTTTTTATTGTTATTGTGCACGAGTAACTACAGCACAAATGATAACTCAAAGCATGCTAATTTATCGAGTGCCTACTAGACCAATATTGATTGTTTTTAATCAAAAAAGTTAGCAATAAGTAAATGCCCTTTGGAGTTAAACTTTAAAGAATCGAATGCTCAAAGGGTAAACCCATAATTCGCCATTATTGGCTTTAATCGCCGCGACAATTGCAAACACTAGATTTAATATCACCAAAACAAAAAAGCCAAGCATACCTATGATTAAAATCCATAACAGCACACATACAACAGAGTAGATAAACAGACTAATCATCCAATTTAGGGTGACTTTTCCGTGCCGATCTATTTCTTCATTTTTATCTTTATTTGTCGCCCACATAACAATGGGCATAACAAAGCCTAGTCCCGGCACGATGACACTCGCCAATTGGCTCAAATGCAGTAACATACAATAGGTATTTAATGGCATTCCCCAATATTTGTTTTCTTGTTGCTCGGTCATCACATTCTCCTTATTTATATTTCAACACTATTTATTGGGTTTGCCCTTGGTTCACTGCAAAACCACCTATTTATGTTTTTGGCGAAAAGCACTCCAGTAACTCTGCATTTGACGGGTATTTCTCAAGTAATTCAACCAATTTCCGAGCGCCCTCTAAAGGTTTAAAATGGGCAAATGCTCTGCGTAACATTCTTACTTTTTCGAGATCTTTCGAGTTCAGAAGAAGCTCTTCACGGCGGGTACTACTTTTAGCGATATCCAGTGCGGGAAAAATCCGCTGATCTGCAATATCCCGGGATAAAACTATTTCCATATTGCCGGTACCTTTGAATTCCTCAAATATCACCTGATCCATTTGGCTTCCAGTATCAACCAGTATGGTCGCAAGGATCGTTAGGGATCCACCATTTTCAATTTTTCGAGCAGCACCAAAGAGTTTTCGTGGTATTTCCAAGGCTCTAGCGTCAAGGCCTCCCGACATAGTACGACCGCTGCTCTTTCTTGTGGCATTATGGACACGTGACAGTCTTGTGAGAGAGTCGATTACTATCATCACATCGTGACCTTGGCCTGCTTCACGGCGGGCGATGTTTAAAAGACTATTGGCCACCCGTACATGTTGCTCATAACTTTCATCCGTTGATGACGCGTGTACTTCGGCCGGCACGCTGCGCTTAAAATCAGTCACTTCTTCCGGTCGCTCATCAATCAGTAACGCATACAGTTTTATATCCGGATAAGCCTTTCCTACCGCCTGGCAGATATGTTTCAACATAGTGGTTTTGCCACAGCCCGGCGGTGCAACAATCAAACCCCGCTGGCCCATTCCGATTGGCGTGATCAAGTCCATCGCACGGGTAGTATGTTGCTCAGAACCTAGTTCCATGGAAATGCATTGGGAAGGATTAACGGCTACGCCATTTAAAAAACGCTTTTCTGGGCTATCACTAGATGCATCTTTGACCATCTGATCTGCTTGTTTAGGGTCTTTCTGTCTTTTGACTTTCAAAGATAATATTTTTCTTGTCATGATATTGCTTTATAAGGATAGAGAATTAATGTTTTCGAGGTGTTCGGGTAAATTACCATAGGTGTCTATTTAATTCCGGATTTATTACTAGGCAATATTAAATTGATTCTAGGTTCTTTTGTTAGTTTTCTTTACTCAGTGGAATTTGAGCATTGCGAGAGGTGTGTTCAAGTGGTACAAATCCATTCTGGTTAATCTTTAAATTAAAGTCATGACGTGCCTAAACAATTGCTTACCACAGAACAAGCCATGCGTTATAACCGCCAAATTGTGTTGCCGAATTTCGACTTAGACAAACAAGAAATTCTCCTGAACGCCAATATCTTGATCGTTGGCTTAGGCGGTTTAGGCTGCGCTGCGGCGCAATATTTGGTGGCTGCTGGTGTTGGGGAAATAACCTTGATTGACGATGATCAGGTCGAAAAAACCAACCTGCAGCGTCAAGTGTTGCATGGGGAAGCAGATGTTGGCGTCAACAAATGTTTGTCAGCTAAAGCGTCACTTGAACGATTAAATAGCGCCATCAAAATCAATGTTATACAAAAACGTCTTGGATTAGATGAGTATCTTGAGCTAATGGATTCACTCGATATAGCGGTAGATTGTACTGACAACCTTGTTAATAGAAACATACTTAACCGGGCGTGTTATCAAGCAGGTAAACCTTTGGTTTCAGGAGCGGCTATTCGTATGGAAGGCCAGTTGATGAGCATAGTGCCGCAACAAAACTCAGCCTGTTATGCCTGTATTAGCAGTAACTTTGGCGAGCAAAATTTAAGCTGTGTTGAGTCAGGCGTGATGTCTCCAATAGTGGGGGTTATTGGCGCTATGCAAGCCCTAGAGACAATTAAAGTGTTGACTAATTACGGCCATAATACGGTTAATAAATTAATGATGTTTGATGGCATGACATCAACTTGGCAGTCATTTAAAGTGGCTAAAAAGAAAAATTGTAGCGTTTGTGGTTAAGACGCTATGTTGTCATTATGCGGATTGATAAAAATAAAAACTGAACGGATGGGAATAATAAGATTGAAATAATAGAGGGATAGCAAGCCATCCCTCTATTATTAGTTGGTATAAATATACCGTTAAAGTTGCGGACCGCTAGCAACCAATTTACTGCCATCTTCTGTGTCAGTAAATTTCACAAAATTGTCAACAAACAAAACGCCTAATTTGTTGGCCTTGGTGTACCAAACTTGCTGGTCTTGGTAGGTCTGTCGAGGGTCAAGTATATCAGCATCTACACCTTTCACTGCAGTGGGGATCTGCAAGTTAAATATAGGTAAAGTGTTGGTTTGTACCTCATCCATAGCGCCATCCAAGATACTATCTATGATAGCCCGAGTTGCTTTGATAGAGATCCGTTTGCCTGTTCCATTCCAACCGGTATTAACCAAATAAGCTTGAGCGTCTGCGGCCTGCATTCTGTTTTTTAACACTTGGGCATATTGGGTAGGATGCAAGGTTAAGAAGGCAGCGCCAAAGCAGCTAGAAAAGGCTGGGGTAGGTTCGGTGATACCGCGCTCGGTACCCGCCAACTTAGCGGTAAATCCAGATAAGAAGTAATATTCAGCTTGTTCTTGAGTCAGTTTGGATACAGCAGGCAAAACGCCAAAAGCATCAGCGGTTAAAAAGATAACCTTGTTGGCATGTCCAGCTCTGGAAACGGGTTTTACAATATTATCAATGTGGTAAATGGGGTAGGACACTCGGGTGTTTTCAGTCTTGCTGTTATCGTTAAAATCTATGCTGCCATCGGCGTGCACTGCAACATTTTCTAATAAGGCATCACGACGGATCGCATTGTAAATATCGGGTTCTTGTTCCTTACTCAACTGAATAGTTTTGGCGTAACAACCGCCTTCAAAATTGAACACACCATTATCATCCCAGCCGTGTTCATCATCACCAATTAGTTTTCTATTGGGATCGGTAGACAGGGTGGTTTTGCCGGTTCCCGACAAACCAAAAAATATCGCTACATCACCTTCTTTGCCCACGTTGGCACTGCAATGCATAGAAGCGATACCTTGCAAGGGCAAAAGATAGTTCATAACTGAAAACATACCTTTTTTCATCTCTCCGCCGTACCAAGTGCCACCAATAAGTTGGATTTTTTCAGTTAAATTAAACGCCACAAAATTTTCGGAATTTAGTCCCTGTTCCTGCCATTGAGGATTAGTGGTTTTAGCACCATTCATCACTACAAAATCTGGTTCAAAATCTACCAGCTCGGCATCAGAAGGGCGAATAAACATATTTTTGACAAAGTGAGCCTGCCAAGCTACTTCTGTAACAAAACGCACTTTTAAACGGGTATTCTTATCTGCTCCACAATAAGTATCCATCACAAATAAGCGTTTAGCAGAGAGTTGTTTAGTCACTAAGGACTTTAAGTGGGACCAGACTTCTTGGGAGATAGCTTTGTTATCGTTTTTGCCTTGACTTGACCACCAGACTGTATCTTTTGTGGTGTCGTCACGAACAATGTATTTGTCTTTTGGCGAGCGACCAGTAAATACCCCAGTATCAACCGAGACAGCGCCTAATTCAGTCGTAAAGGCTTTTTCATAACCCGTCAACTGCGACTTAGTTGTCTCAGTAAACAAGACTTCATAAGAAGGGTTGTGGACTATTTCAGCTACATTCGATATACCGTATTGAGACAAATCCACAGTGGGTACGCTCATTAATTCCTCTCCCATTTTTACCACACCCATCAATTTTACTCCCAGTGATTGCTGTCAAAAACATTGCTGAATTCAACTTTAACTCGCTTTGTGAGATGCAAGTTAAAGTGAGAGTTTCTAGCAACAAAGTTAATTTTATTGAAATTAGCTGCATTTTTACATTTTTTGCATCTTAAGTTAAGACTTGTTTGGTAATGATAAATGCTTGGTTACGTTTTTTTCTTGTAATATTACGTGTTGTGATTCGGTTTTTTATGCGTGGGTGAAATTGCGGTTGATGAAATAAAAACTAATAAATTCAATAATTAATGTTGTTTATATGTTTTGTAAATTAGTTTTTTCAATTCTAAAATGAATTTATATGTTAAAACTTACAATAAAAATGACCCATTTAGATCAAAATAGTAAGTCAATATTGCTGGGTTCAAAGAGAGGGATTTCTTAAGTTAAAAGTGATTTGTCATCTCAATTCGCATATTGAGGCTGAATTTCATTGCTTTTTCACATGGTTCAATCGACATATGCTTATTTTTGACCTGTGTTGCAAAAGTAAAAACAAATAGAGTGCCACGTCAGGGCTGTATGGCCAGGTTAGAGATAATCAAACAAGATAATAAATAGCATTTCTAATTTTCACTTACCTAAACCAATATTATGCGTCCGCATATAGCTTACTAGGGCTAAGTTATTGACATTGCTTGAGCTGCTAAGGGCGCGACAAACACCTGCTTGATCCTCATTGCTTCTGTTTTGTCCTAACTTTAATTGGCCATGTAGTTTTGTTAACTCGATTTTGAAACCCACTATGGCCGCTAACTTTTTGTGTTTGATTGTGTCGGTGACTACGTCACGCTCAACTAATAGTTGCGGTTCGTATTTTTCCACGACCAGATCTACTGCTTTTAACGTATCTTGTGAATTAAGCAAAGAGGCAACACCATAGGCGTGAACCGCGGTATAGTTCCAAGTGGGCACTGCCGGTTTAGTGTTGTACCAACTAGGAGAAATGTATGCATGTGGTCCAGTGAATATGACCAATACATTCGCTCCATCAAGGTTTTTCCAATGTGGATTGGCTTTGGCACAGTGGGCATACAACACCCCTTGTTCACCTTCATCTGCATTTAAAACAAAGGGTAGGTGTGTGGCTGCAAGACCGTTAACTGACGATATCACTGCACCAAAACCATAGTCTTCAATAAATTGATGTTTATCGACTAACTCTGTCATTCTGAATTTAACAGGCGTAAACATATTGTGGTTATTCCTTAGTTTCTTCGATTGTAGGTGTAGTCAATTTAGCTTGAAGTGTTAACTTGGCCTGAGGCCATTCTGGTTTAATTAAGCTATAAAAGGCACTGCTGCGAATACTGCCATCTTGTTGAATGCGGCAGTCACGGTGAATACCTTCAAATGTAGCCCCTATGGCTGATATGGCCGCTCTGGATCGCTGATTTTTTTCATGTGTTTGGAATGCCACTCTGTTGAGTTGCAGTGTTTCAAATGCATGGGTTAACAATAATAATTTGCAGCGACGGTTAACATAACTTCTTTGGGCACTTGGCGTTAAAAAGGTAAAGCCAATTTCAATCGCTTTGTGCTCCATTGAGATATTCAGGTAGCTGGTTGAGCCAACAATTTTATTCTTAACTTTATCTACAATAATAAAAGGTTGCTGCATATTTAAACGGGCGTTTTCAAGGCAAGACTCAACCCATTGTTTAGTGATGTCTAAGGTTTGACAATAGTTAGCTGTGGTCCATTGCCAAATAGATGGATCTTTTCCAGCCGCATATAAACCCGGTATATGGGAAACGTGCATAGGTTTAAGTGCTACATACTGGTCTTGCAAAATTATTGATTCTAAAGCCATTATTACGTCTCTCTAAGTTTAGGTTAGCTATTATTGCTGTATTTTGGTCTAATTAAACCAACCAATAAGTGATTATTAACTAGACCAAGGGAAATGTTTAGATTACAAAATATAAACGGCTCACAAGCCAAGTATTTACAACTAGCAGAAACGGTTAGGTATGCCATTA